>JGI24022J15233_10000614_pt1 | contig 24293 bp, 13 predicted proteins | sample Ectturendosymbi2_FD_15233 | JGI IMG/M metagenome (IMG submission 15233)
AACAAAGCAAGATCAGGAAGAATCTACGCGGAGTTTTCAATCGGCACGCATTTTCCTCTAGTACAGGATATTACAAAATAGCAATACATGAAAACTCAACTGCCATCCAACTGCCCCTGGAAATCTTCCCGTGAACCCCTGGGACTTCGCGAACCCCAGGTTGAGAACCACTGCTCTACAAAGTTGAAAAGATTTTTTTGCAACGTAACCAACAAAATGATGAACTAAATTACCCAAAAAAATGTCAAATTACCCCTTTGCGGGTAATTACCCACAGGTTAATTTAAATCATTGGTTGTTGTATTATAGTTTCATATTACACTCGAAGATTTCCGAGTTCACTCTGCTCTTATAAAAGGTTGTTTACTTACGCACTGACAGGTCGTTCGAAAATTCGCTAAGTACAACAAGGTAGTTCTTCAAGAGCCATTGATATGGGAAAAAGCTGAAAGACCCTCTGAAGTAAGAAATATTCTTCGTTATGTCATGTCGAATTGTATTTCATGTATTTGCTTTCTTTAACTAACGTGAGAAGAACAGATCTCCAACAACAAATGAAAAATCCGAACATTTAATTCAGAAAGATACTTTAGCAGAAATAAGGATACACGAACGTAGCGATCGACATTCGACAACCCAAGTTATTGTGTAACAGTAGTCTCAAGACGTTTTCGTGTAAAACGTATATTTTTATTCAAGCCAGAAGTGATTTACATTTAGAAATTTAGCAAATTTTGAAAAAGTTCATCATTGAAAACTCTTAACTACATTTCCGGTTCTCAGCTCTTTTATTCTGACGCGTTTCTCCGAAACAAAAACTGATCGCATATCTTTTAATATTTCAGATGCACTACATTGTTGGAATGTGCATTATAAGAAAGTGGTCCTAGTGACCTTGATTACTTATTTGATCATTGAATAATTATATTGGCTTTTGCAACCCATACCCTTAGGAAACAAGATAAAAGAAAACTAACCAACGTTTCAGTTAGTTCAGTGAGTTGCTTTACATTCGATGTTTTACTTTTTGAGTATCAAACAGCGTTTCTTCGATTCCCAGAATTTTGCATTGACAGGCAGAGATTGGAAAAACAACAAAGAAATACTCGACACTGGACTTGTTTCGCACTTCGGGAATTCGCGTAGTAACATGTTTGCTTATCTTCAATTGGTAAGAAATTATGGAGACGATTTTGTGCAGTTACGTGTGTGTAACTACATGATAACACGTCGTAGTTGTATTCACAAAACATTACAGTATCAGACTCTACGTAGAGAACTAAACGCGCTCTTGACATGATTACTTTACTGCTAGTAATAGCAATGTGAAAAAGACGTCTAGAAAAGGCTTGAAACGTTCATGAGCTTTAAAAAGGAAATTGCTGCTCTTCAATCTGATCATACCCATAAAATTGCTCGTACATCAAAAAGCATAAAATTAAAAAGCAAGACGAAATTTTAATTAAATTGGAGCGTGCTGCAGACCGGCAGAGTTTATTTGTAAAAGCTACTATACGTAAGGATTGGTTCAATTTTTTATTTTGCAGGTTCGTTAATGGACTGGTTTACTACGGAATATCTTTGAACGTTGGTGAATTGAACGGTGACGTTTTCATTAACAATGTTTTAGGTACACTGCCGTTTACAACTGCCTTCTCACAAATGAAACGAAGTGATACACAATTGGTTTGTTGCCACAGTAGAAAACTCCACAGCGTGTCCAAAGTCATATAAGCAGTGTTTTGCCCCTTATCCAGAAAGCGGTGTGTTAAAGTGGGAGACGATTGACTATGCAAATTGCGCGTTGATTCATTGCCTACCCAACCTTAAGAAATACTTTAACTGTGGCCACAATGTAAGTGCCATTAATGTTCTTGTAACAATTTTTGTTTCAATGAGACCGGATATTTTTACTGGTACAATTTTGTTTAANAGGACGCAATCAGGGTTCTCTATTTCATATACGATGTTCTACTCTAACTAACAGTTTACGTCAGATAACGGTGCCTTGGTCAGTTGCTCACAGTCGGTGTGCGGCAAAGAAGTGGGTTAATCTTCGAATATGTTCTCTTTGTCACAACTGCAAATACAAAAACAAAACAGTTGAAAGTTCGCTAATGAAATAAACTGGTATATTGGGGCCATTGGGAATATAGTATATTATCGCCTACTGCATATGGTAATAGTCAAAGTACATTACAGTATTGCTACATGACAGTTCTGAGACGAAAACTGAACTTCAAAACAATGCCAAGCAAAGCTGCTTTGCTCAAAAAAAGTGTGCGTTCTAACATCATTTGATGTGCTTCAAGAGTTGCGTCGTAGCTGTGACATACACCCTCAGTGTAAGCCCACACAGATTTGTTTTCAAACATGGACGTCTGTGATTTCAGTCGAGGCCAGTGACTGCTTCTTAGTGCAGTTTTAATATTTATATATATGGCCAAATGAGAAATATGACTTAAGAAGTTAGCACATGTTTTTTGAGAAGAAGCTTGATTACGAAAATTTATTGCGGAATGGTTTCATGCTTTTATGCATGTTTTGAAAAAAATGTATGTGATATTTTTACAGAGACAAGTGGGCATTCACAACGAAATATGCTGTGGTCCAACTAAGTCTCATTTACAACACATATGTCGCTGAAAATCTAAAAAATAATGCAACAATCATGTGACGACCTTGTCCAGGTTGCACCTGAAGTTCTAAAATACATCGTAAAACCTAAAGAGATTTATTCTGATCCAAGGTTTACCAACTGATTTCTTTCCACCAGATTTTCACCTTCGTTAGTATCCATAATTTGCATTTCATGTTTCATTTTAGTATTTAAATCTTTGCATTATTATTCTTTTTGGATCTAAACATGTGGTGGATGTTGTTTACGGCACAGCATGGCTCCTGTTCAGGTGAACACCTTTACAACCAAAACCTGACTTTGACTAGGTTGAACTTACAAAAATAGCGAAGAAGAAAATATTAAACCAATTGTTCCGAGATTTGGGTGCTGATCTGGATTAATATGTTACTCCTCCATTGCTAATTGCAATTCAACAGCAACAATGAAATAACACATACGTGCAGGAAATCGAACTAGTAGTATACAACTTTTGAAATAAAATTTGATTAAAAACTATTTTATTTTGTGTTTTCGGAGTGTAAAGTTATGTATGAATGTCAAATCAGCAACGCAACAAAATGTCACAAGCATTACACAGGTGGAGTTATGGAAATAGTTGCCTACATTGTGGTTATGCCTTTGGTGGATAAAGTTGGTCGCAAGATAATGTTGGTCATCATGATGGCTACAGCTGGTCTGACACTTGTTGGAAGTACAGTAGCAAAGGAATATTCTAATTCTAACAAAGGTGGGTTTTATCAAAATTAAATTTCGAAGCATGTTATTCCGTGCAAGAAAAGTGAATAAANGAAGAAAGTCTACCCCTAACAAACTGAATTGGCAGAACAGCANCTCTTGATACGCTTAGGATAATATTTGTCATATACACAAGCTCTTTAGAAGGCCCAAGATTTTATTTAAAAACAATCCGCTTCCATACGATCTTTGCACTCTACTTACTGAGCTTTGTTTTGTGGTGACACGCTNAGGTGAAAATGACACTAGGACAATGGCGCCATATCTGTCTTTTTTGAAACATGGTAAAAAAAGTGTTATCTTTGGAAAAAGGTAATTAATNATATACAAGGACCAACGCATAACCAAAACTTTAAAAAAGAAGTCTAAGGCGATTTAAATTTTGTTTATGTTTATCCAACCTATTTTGTTACAGAGTATTTATTCTTGGATTAGTCAAATCTTTGTTATTACTAGGCAAATAAGGTCTTAATTTTTTTGTTAATGATATACATGATAAACATACTGTATTTCCCTATTGCGTCATACTCTTTACATAGATATGGAGAATCTAAGCCTGGCGTTTGGGTTGATGGCGAAAATTGGGATATCTGGATCTTTTGCATTGATATACAACTTTACGACGGAACTAATTCCAACCGTTGTGCGGTAAGGCCACAATTGCCTACCTTGTAACTTCTGAAATCAGAGTTACGGCCAAACATGATCGACAAAATATAGAAAACCGGACTGGTGTTTCAAAAACGCAAGCATGCTGTGTTTTATTCCCCTGTTTCTACAGCGCCTGGAGTGGTGTGAAAACACACTCAATCTATTTTTCAATTGTGGGTTCATTTCTATGAGAAACTTAGTTAGACATTGACACCAGATAGCTTTAAAACTTCTTAATCGTACACACGATCTTCGGGATAAAAGCCACACAAAAAACAGAAAATAAGACGTGATGTAAAAAGTTGGAAATTCGAAGTGCTCAATGACCTAACTCAGGAAAAGTCTATGCCAATGACTCTCAAATTCATCAAAACAAAAGGGTCAATTATGCAGTGACTTGGTATCTGGAGAGCCTGTGTGAAAGTGGAATCGGTATCTCTCAAAGCAAAAGAATAGCGATTAGGGAATAACAAAAACAAGGCAATTTTGATTGTAGTTACGGGTTGAAATGTCGTGCTTTGCGGATCTCCAAAAAACATCCAAAAAAATGTAATCTCTTTTCAAACACAAACAACTTTATGGATCAGAAATAGTGTGTGAAACCTTCCAAAGAGTTTTACACTTGGCATTTCAACGCGACAACAAAAAAATCAACATTGGCCTTTCTGTGCAGCGTCATGAAAATAAGAAAATCGCAGCATGCAAATTTTAAAAATCTGAAAAAAACTATTCATGATCTACATTTTTATCAAATGAGGCAAGACAAGAATAATAAAAGCTACAGCGACCTGATAAACAAAGATCGAACCGCCGCATGCGCACCGCTGGCGGTTTCTTTGAGATCCCCAAACCAAACATACAGATGGGGTCTGCTAGCTAAAAAGAGCATTGAAACCATCAATAGGGTAAGGTCTTTTATACTGTAGCAATGTCTTTTGCAAATTACTTGCTGTGATTTGATCGTTGCTACAGTACATAGGAATCCGTTTTCTAAGGTCACTTAGGCAACAATCCTAACTGCTGATAGGCGACGAAAGTGGTCAATAGCAAATTTAGATCAACTACTGGTGAAGAAAACACAATTGGGCTGAATATCAATTTAACACAACTAAAATTTGAGACGTTTTAGTGGACACATATACAAGTGTTGATCAAAATCAAAAGTGGCGCTGTCGGAAGCTACGTGATCAGTATTTACTTTTTGCGGACCGTGTGGTGCTGTTTGCATCTTCTGAACATGTTTTGTCAGTCATACCGAAAACCCGTTCGCAATTTCTAATCTACTTTCCTAAATCTGAGGGGACGTGAGGTTACGTCACCAGATTTTACTAAACAAGGTAGGCACGTAAGTTTATTCAAGAATTTCTGTGACTCAAACCAGGAAATAACAGAATTGGAATAAAACAAAAAACATCAAACAAAGAAAAACTAATTGCATGTCAATGAAAACAGGGAGAAAACAATTGACGGCTTAGATTTCTGCAAATTGGTGTGAAATACACATTTAAGACAGAAAGGGTTGGTGAAAAGCCTTATGGGTCAAATACCCAGCCAGGCCTATTGTTGGCATAAATCAAAACCAAATTGAAGACGATTCAAATGAAAAGGATACGTACAGTATGTGCTACAGCTGCAAAGCAAAAATGCTGGATATCGTAAGGTGCTCTGGCTCAGTATTCATTTCAAGTGGTTTTACGAACTGGGAAAAGGATTCTAGTTCAATAAGAGCTGATGATGCCTACTTAATAGGCGAAATAGACACGTAGATAATAGCGAAAAAAATCTCTGTAAGATCTTACTGTCTGATTCTTTGCTGGGAAACGATTCCTTTCGATAGACAGTGGAAAATAGCCCTGGAGAATTTCAAAGCACACAAAATGCAAGCTACAGGGCCGCACCCAACTGATATTTTCGGGATGGAGCAAAATGATTTAATTTGTTGTTGTACCTAACAACTAGCTTTTGCCCGGTTGCCACCCTTCTGGTTGCGGGCCTGGCCAGTTACATTGTTTTTATACAACGTTGCATTCACGAGCAAAGGTCTTTCAGTTGATACCCAGATAAACACAGGAGTGAAAACACAACAACAGCATGCTCGACATTCTGTGATGAAGATTATATCTTCAGTGAAGTTCTTGGCCATGCAAGGATTGCCATTCAGGGATCTTGGAAAATGATAAAAATGGAAAGTTAATGCAACTCCTGCAACTTCCATGTGAGTACTATAGCACGTCGCAAGCATGGTTGGTCAGTAAGCACAGTTCTGTAAACTGGGAGACACAAAACGAAATTCTGCAAATCATGCGTCATGAGATCCTTCTTAATGTCAAAAGTGATATAAATTCCATGTCTTCAGTTTGGAAATACGGTAGATGGTATTCAGGATGTAGAAGAGAAAAAAACAGGAAAGCGTAGATGCCAGATATGTCACAGATAACTTTAATGTTTGAAGATGTGTGCATGGGATTGTGTGAGAAACCATCCAAGCCAGGTCATTTCTTTAGAATGATGATTCAAGATGCACTGCTACGACTAAGCTTGCCAGTTGAGAATCTAAGACGCCAGACATATGACTGTGCCTCGAATATGTCTGGAAAGCATAATGGATGCCAAGCGGAAAAAATGCCCGCCGTTAGTTCTGCAGGTGTAGTGTGGGTCACATATCACACAATTAGTCACATCCAAGGCTATTTCATGTGCACCATATGTCCGTGATGCCCTGGACTGTGATCCCGAATTCGGAAAACTTTATGAAGGATCGAGTAAGTTTAAGCAAGTGCATTTAGAAATCAGTAACGTAATTATGATGCACCTTCCCAGTATAAACGCACGCCAATCTTCCGAACTCGGTGTGTAACAAGAGAGTCGCAGTTCAGGTTGCTATAGATAACAATGCAAACATACTCCAAGCATTACAGCAAACATTGTATCAACATTTGGCACTATTATTGCCTCAACAGCGAATGACATTTTGGCCACGTTATCATCAGGAAAAACTATGCTATGACTTCATTCAGCAATTCCAGTGCTGAAATCACATGAGAGGTTGAGTAAAGCTTTACATGGGTGAAATGTTAATGTATCAAGTATATTGCATTCAGTCCAGATGTGAAGTCCGAATTGGAACACCTTCGTTCCCACGAGTTTTCCAATACGATTTCCAAACAACCAGAGAAATAAATTGATATGTTGGATCTCTCTACAATATTCATCCCTAGAAAGAGAAATATGCCCAAGAGTAGTGTCATTGGTAATGTGAATCCAACGTAGTTGAAGATATGTATTACGCTCAGTAGTTTGAACCTCTGGATGAAGCAATGAACAGTCTTGAGTTTTACTTCACTTCATCTGATCTTAAAGATTATGAAAAGCTAGCTTCTTTTTTACTGGATCATAAACTTGCAGGTCATGAAACTCTTCAAAGTATTGTTGAGTAATATCCCGAGAGGATTTTTAGCTTGGAAACAGAACTGAGCGTCTATAAACCAAATCACAATGGGAGGAGTGTTGATGAGGATAGAATAATTTTCCAGACCATGGAAAAGGGACAGAAGGTTGATTCCCCAAGCAGAGAAACCCCTCAGGTTAAGCAGCTCATACATTGCCGAACGGTCATTCAGTGCTCTTTGGAGTCTGAATACACGATTGCTTTCAACGATGTTACAGGGTAGACTAAACCATGTGATGGTATGCCACGCGCAAAAAGAAAGGCTGAAACTACTAGCATCAGAAGAAATTGTTGATAAAGTTGAAACAGTGAGTACAGAAGAATTTGGGTGCTTCTAAAGTATGCAAGTTATTTTTGTGATATTCCTCTCTGCATGCATGTAGCGGTAAATTACCATTCATAAAGTCTGGCAGAATTTCAATTTTGTGCGTCTACAAACAAGCTAATTTTTGATTGACAGAAGTGTGCGTTAGTAACCTATTTGTATTAACTAGTACTCTTCAGTGTTGACATTACTTGTTGGTAAGTTCGTTACTTTACCTTGTGTGTAACAGCAGATGTTATTACATGTGATCACGCAGGACGTTTGGCTAAGTTTGTATTGCTGATCATGTTCCTGAACTATAGTACCGTATGCAGTAACAAACGTGAACATGGGATTAATTAATTTGTAAGTCAACAAATATTTTTCTACTAAAAAATTAATGGGGAAATATCAAATTTTAAAATCTAGAGGGGATAAGGCCCTTTCGTCCCGCTTTCCGTCACCCATGTATGCAGGATTTCCTAACAATCGATAGAATTTGACACATATACTCATGCATGTTGATGGAATAAATTATGTCGTGTCGGTTTGCAAACACGTCATTTGTGTCTTTCAATAATAAACAATGCAACATTCAAACACATCATCATTGTGAAAAGCATCCTTTTACATGCATGTTCTTGATTGTGCAGTAATGTTCTTTACCACTACGCCTCCAACGATTGTAGTAATGTTTCTCAGGTAGAAAAAATTGCAGAGGGTCTCTAATATTAGCACCTATTAAGTTAATTATGCCCAAAGGATTATCTGACAATTTTTCTTTTTTGTATTATTATTAAGCAGCAAGATGGTGTTTATTTTACAATAAGGTACAAAATATTATAAACTTTTTTAAATCGAAGGTAATTTTACAGGAATGATAAATGCAGCCAATCAATCAATTTTAGAATGAGCTTGTATGTGTGTCAGAAACAAAATTGACGTTCAGTTTTTCGGCACCCTTTAAGGCCCGCAGAAGCCCAATCGTGGCATTTAAGGTCATTATCGGCCAGAACTCGTGAGCGGATTGCGTTAGAGCAGTGGTTCTCAACCTGGGGTTCGCGAAGTCCCAGGGGTTCACGGGAAGATTTCCAGGGGCAGTTGGATGGCAGTTGAATTTTCATGTATTGCTATTTTGTAATATCCTGTACTAGAGGAAAATGCGTGCCGATTGAAAACTCCGCGTAGATTCTTCCTGATCTTGCTTTGTTGTGATGCAACAATGTTAAATCCACGACTTTGCCAGCTAACCTGGGTGTTCGGGTTGATTGTTTTATGACTCGGTGGTACTTAACGGAAAAAAGTTGAGAACCCCTGCGCTAGAGAGTCAGTGACAGTAACGCATTTTGGACGGATGTTCTGCGTGTTNTGACGTCATTGTTATCATTTTAGGGGAAACCCGTTTTTNGCGTAGCCAAAGAATTCGCGGTTTTTATTCAAATAGCTGTGGAACGAAAAAGAAACACGTTGGAAAAAACGTGTCTGTAAAAAAATTGTTATCCATGACCATAACCTTTGAATATTCAGTTGAAAAAATCTAACTTCTTTTTGGGGAGAAGGAAGGTCTAAATCCCAAATTAACCGGGCGTTTTTACCGTTTTGTCGTTGAGAGGTCCATTGTACCAATTCGAAACACATGAAACATATGAAAATTGCAGAAGAGGTTACCCTTGGCGTCTTATAACATCCTACCAAATTTCAAATGAAAAGATTAAAGAGGAACAAAAGTTACGAAATTTTTGTTTCAAAAATTGACAAAATATTTGCCAAAATTTTGTCAAACATTTCTATTTTTTGTTGAATGTTTTGCGTTCTTTTCAATGGTGCATTCCAACAAACGCTATTTTCAAAAGGTGAAGCGTAAAAACAAAAAATAGAACTTTTGTAAATTTAGCAAAAGTCGTTTTTTTCATCCAAACATTTTCCCCAAAAAACAATGATGAGTTAATTTGGTTGACATTTTTGGTCATTTGAGGTCCTTAGACATATTCCTAGTCAAAAGATTGTTTCCAAAAAGCTAACAGCTAAGTGTGAAAGGAATTTTTTGAATTTGAAATTGCCAAAAATTGCTTTCGGAAAATCAAAAATTTGCATTTTTCTCAAAATTTTCAAATGTTATGGTATCTTTTTACTCATTGGATCGATTGCTGTCTTCCGAATCCGAGGATGTATTCACTGACTTTCTAATGCAATCGGTTCGTGAGTTATGGCCGATTACTTAAAAAGCCAGGATCGTGCTAAAATATTGGTCAATATAGAGCACAGTAGCTCAGACGTGTTTTTATCGCAACAATGAATTTGGATATCACTACCTTATGATAGTTTTTCAAAAAAGGAATTTTTGTTTTTCGCGAAGACATTGAGATACAAATGCAAAGGAAAACACCTAGTCACACTTTAACATGCAAACCACTGTCTCTTATTCATTTTGGTTGTAGACGAATAATTCATGGCACTCAAAGCTGCGTCGCAGTCAGAAACAAATCTCCACACTGATGCTATTGTGACGCTGCACCCGCTGGTTATGGAGCAGAAGTTTAAATAATGTAGGTGAAAATGGCATAGACAGCAGGACAAATGTTTATGGCAAGAATATCAGTTGATCGTGCTTGGTAACATTAAACATTTTAGTGCGTTAGTCATTTATCTGTATTGATTTCATAAACCTGTAATTGAGTTGTGTTGAAAAAAATTTTCGAACTCTACAGCGATATTTTGTTTTAGAAAATTTGCCATGGTCTAAATTTAAAAACTTTCTTTCAGATCTAACGGGGTAGCTGTTGGATCCTTTTCTGCTCAATTAGGCAGCACCATATCGCCCTTCTTGCTGGGGGCACAAACCTATAAGGCTTGGTTGCCCAATGTCATATTCGTTGTTCTATGCTTGCTTGGCGCGATTCTTTCTTTATTCTTTCCTGAAACGCGAGGCATCAACATGATTGAGAGCATCGAAGATGCCGAAGTCTTTTACGCAGAAAGCAAGAAATTTTGTTACAAAAGAAGAGAGTAAGTAATAAGTTCTTTCATTCACCAGGCTCAGAACGGTAGCAAATATCTGTTATTGATGTAAGGTTACAGTTCGAACAAGTTTGCATACAGACATGATAAAAATGGAGTCGTTTCAATCGTTGCGCTGCATTTTTCGGTAGTCTGATGGTGAATTAATAAAAGCTTCATTCTTCGCCAACGCTCTTGGATGTCCGGAACAACATCGACTCGTTGACAAAGCAAACAAGCAATCCATTTCTTGAGAAGATTGCTATCACCACAGCAATTGTCAGAACACCTTTGTTGCCCATTTTTTCTCTGCCACATTATATTACACGAGGGTTGTGTTGAATCGTTTGTTTCTGGCAATGAAGTGTCACAAAGACTAAATTAAACTGGCAAATCGCAGTACAGAATTTACCATTTAATTATCTGCACTTTATGCAAGTCATTGTTTTGTTCCTGTTCCCTTTAAGCTGACAGCATTTTAATGGATGCTTCACGCTAGCAAATAATTTATGCAAGATAAACACAATTTGATGAAAATCCAAGCTTCGATTTGACGTGGTTTTTGAACTCATGTTAAAATGACATGGAGTAAAATTCTTGCGATTTTATTAAAATATGCAGATCTGTAGCTTTATAAAACCTTACTTTGAAAATACGAAACACAGGCGTTTCCAATCACTTGATTTCTCCTTATTAACATAATTGCTAGGCAAATGAAAGATGTTAATTAAGTTACAAAATGAGCGACTGTGTATACGTTCTGAGCGTACACAGCGCATAGACGTGTTTCGGATGTAAAAGTTTTTCAGCTGATTTTTCAAATTAAATGCTCTCGATGCGATGATCTACTTATAACTAAAAAACGCTACAGCAAGTCTCACATTGGAAATCTGAATCTTGGGAATAATCGAGAAAATTCTGCATTTTCATGCATCTGGTTTAGTTTCAACAACCAAACTGAAAATGAAAAAGGGTCAATTCTCTAAACAACATTAAACAGGAGTGTTTGAATTTGGTGATCACTTGTGCCAAACGCAGGTATCGGTATCCGCCTAAGTGAACGATTCTAAACTGGCATTGCACATGAATGGTCTGTGTCGTAGATTCGTCTGTCATGATCAGATTTAAGACATAAAAAACAAAAGATTTTACCTTACACGTTCTCTTTAAAATATTGCGAAACTTCCGAGATTTGCTTCTCAAGTTGTAGTTTACAATATGCATATGCGATTAGCCGCGCAAAAAAAACATTTGGCTTGGAAGATGCTGGCCATATCAGCTAGTAATGGTTTCCCTCTTTGATAAGAGGATCGTCATGTTTGTTTCAGCGTTACCTGATGCTAATGCTATTTTTTCAGGGTGCCAGAATCATCCACGATGACATCATCAATTTTCAGTGTTTACGAGAATCCAAGCTTTGAAAACGATGTCATCATATCGAAGTTATAAAACAAGCTTGATTCTGAAAGATGGCATTTTTTTCTGTCAAAGTTGTTATTTCATCAATTCTAATGCATGTTTGGATTTCAAGAACCAATTAAATTGTTATCATTTGCAAGCACGTCGTATCATTAGTAAGCACGTCCTATCATTAGTAAGTACGTCCTCTGCGTTTATGATGAAACAGCTTCATTAAATCATTAGATCATTTCTTATTCCCAAATCTCTGAGACTCTGATCAACCCTTTTTGCAAAGATTGGAGCAACCAGTAAGTACGTCAGCATGTAGGAATTAAAAGTAGATTTTGTCTAAAGTATTGACAATTGCGTTGTATGAGATTAGATCAGTGTTTCTCAAAGTGGGCGGAATCGCCCCTTGGGGGCGATTTTGAATAGCAAGGGGGCGAAAAAAACAAAGGGGTCGACAGGAGAGCGAAACATCATAAAGGGGACGAAACTGCTCAACCAATAATCGATCAGTGAGTTAACTTCAGTAGCCTAATATTATGACTTGTTAGTTTCTTGCAAATTTTGTTTTACTATGATATAATCGTTAGACGTTGTTGCTGCAGCAATTTATCTGTTAAATTTTTACTCTGGATAGTCTATGTTCCCGGCTATAGCGTGGATTATTCAGGGCTGCAGAGCCGTCATAAAGATGACACAGCTCCGACTCAGGAGCTGTTGGTTTTCATGAGTGTGGCTCTGGCTCCGGAGCTCTCTTTTTTCATGGCTCCAGATTCTGGTCGTTTTCACACATTAATATTTTGTTGACTTAGTGTGCCTCAAGTTGAATAGAAAATGAATTAAATCAAGTGCACAAAACTAAGAGAATGCACCAAACCATTTTGAGTAATTTAACCTGGTAGTTTTTTACAAGCAACGCTATCAACATGAGGAAATCAGCGAAAAACAACAATCACAGATTCAAACGATTCAGAGAACAGTCACTAGCAGAAACGTAACTCAAGATAACGGTAATGTAAACAATTTCTGGAAAAGCAATCGCTGGTTTTGCCGTCAATGCCTGAGGACGTTTTGTTATTTCTTACGACCAGAATAAAAAAATGGCTGTTTGGACAACTATATTTATGTCAGAGCATTTAAAACCAGACCAGTCCCAATTGACCAAGTGTTTTGCACTCGTTGCATGCTTTGCCTATTGCGGCCTTGGCGATTCCAGCTGACAGTGCTGCCCAGGCAAACCATGTAAAGAGCGCAAAAGTCGACTCTCATGTGTTCTGTCAAACACGCACACATTTGCATTAACACAAATGCGAAGGTGTGTTTAAAAGCCCTCTGTTCAAAGAAATAGTATGAGAAGAAATACACATTTGACTTTTCAATAACTATTGCATGCTAATGTATGCTTGCCAATTGTGGAGAAAACACACGCAGACCAGTATGAGACGCTTACGTGCTGCATATAACAATTGCCTATCGAATTATGCATAACATACCCAGAAATGTTAGTGTTCGCCCACACCAGGATAGCCACTGTGTCAGGACCTTTGATGCCGTGCTGAGAAAAACTTGTATCGATTTTTTATGCGATGCACATCTTCATCCAACTTTTTTATCCGATTGCTGCAAACAACTGATGCTTTTTACAAATCTTCATTTTTCCTCAATTATTCAACGCTGCTGTAGGGAGACCAAATGCAGTAGTTGTCCGCAGGCGCGTAGACAGAAATTTTGATAGGGGGGGGGCAAACAAGAACCCAGTCTCAACATTTCAATATATAATGCCCCTTGTTTTCAAAGCATCATCCATAAACTGTGCTTTTTTCTGGCACAGCTTTTTCTGAATAATTCTGTTCCAATTTTTAGCCGGCAAATAGAAAGTTTACTTTCATTGAATTAACAAGGTTTCAAAGTTTGTTTTTATTAAATTTCCAAGTTTCTACATTGAATGAAAGCCACCATTTTCTCGTAAAACATTCCTGCGAAAGCGCTTGTGAAAATCTTGATGCTATAAGTGCAAGATTTGCAGTATGCTTTTTCATCCAATATTGCAGGTGAACATGGAGTCATCGTGGCCGTCATTGTGATTGCGCTTTTTATATTTACACACTTCTGATGTACATCAACACACGTTTGATCGAAGCCGAGCAGCGACATTGCTCTAAGACATCGACTCCCGAAGTAGATCAAAGCTTGTGCGCATGACGTGGATCATGCCTAATTCTTGAGAGACTGGTTGACGTATGCAACCGATAATGTAAACACTAGAGTCCCTCAACGAAATTGAAAAATGCTTGGATATTATGTCATCAAAGGCTATGAAATGCGACTGCGGTAGCATTTTTGTACGCTACATGCACCAAGCCTGCTTCACATAAACGATTGAGCATTTATCTATCTAGCTTATCAGAGTTAACTATAAAATTCGCAATTATTATGAAGACAATATTTTTAATTTGGGAAAGTTATATATGCCCTCTAAGCAAACCCGCGTATTGACCTACTCAGTCTACGCAGTTTGGAAGTGGTTGTGTTTTTGCGAAAACGAAGCCACAATCGATTATTACTATGGCTCCGCAATAAGTTAAGAAATGGGCCTACTTGTTGGTGCAGCTCAACACAACGTTTGGTAAGTTGATATAGCCCAGTGGTCCCCAATGTATGGATCAAAACCCAAAGAAGGGTGGAGAAGGGTCAAAAAATGGGTCGCGCAGAGGCGATCGAAACCTGAAATGTAGATTTTCAACGTTGCCACTGCTGGTCTGTCTGTCGCGTAGTACTTAAAGAGTAGACTGCTGCCATTAGAAACGAACCTAGCAACTTGATGCCAAAAATCACCCACACAATCAATATTTTTTCATAACGTTATTTGAAGCTCGGGTCACGAGGTGTGCACCAAACTCAGATTTGGGGCGTGCTTAAAAAAGTTTGGAAACTAAGCGGTTGAAATCTTCCTTTAAATCCATTTGTGTTTAAATAACAAAACCCAATCGACTGGGAAAAGATTCAACTTGGTTTCATTTTGGTCAAATTCGCTTTATCGAGAAAAAAGATTGCAAGCTTTCTGCAAATAATGGCAGTGTCAATGGCGTCAACACTTAAAAAATTAAAAGCAGCTTCCTACTTTCGTTAGATTTTTATGCTGACTTTTCGCGTCGCAGCTGAATGCTGCTTTCAAATTTGCTGTAGTAAAAGGTGGCAATTAACATCAGGTGAATGTTGAAATATTTTCGGGCTACGTACAGGTCGGATTCTGATTACTTGAATAAAAGTTTTTTACTCGCCGGCAAGGTAACGGGAGCTCATTGATGAAACCGTTAAGGTTCCACATATTTGTGATTGAACCATCACAGTACGTCTACATATCATCGCAACTAAATATCTATTGTAGTATAAATGCTGTTGTTACTAAACAGTGTCTAGGGCAGGGGTCGGCAACCTATGGCTCGCGAGCCAGATGTGGCTCTTTTGATGACGGCATCTGGCTCGCTTGATATTTTCTTAACACGATTGTTTTGAATGAAATTTTTTCTGTAATTTTCCATCCACCAGACTACAAAGCCATCAGGAACACCATGCAGCACCAGAAGTGGCATTAACAGTTAAAAGCATGTTATTAAAGAGAAAATTCAGACATTTTCCATTGTTTAAAATTGTTGATATCGCTTAAAAATGCACACGTTAGTTAGTAAGTTAGTTGCATTAGGTGTTGAAAAATATTATATAGCTCTCACGGAAACACAATTAAAAATATGTAGGTTTCATGACTCCCTTAGCCAAAGAGGTCCGACCTTGGTCTATGGCCTAATTGCGTTACAAAAATGACTTTGAAACCTTCTTAGCCAAGGCTTGAGCTTCAAGGCATGCAAACTGTATATAACCACCATATTCACGCATTTATTTGCAAAATTGCACAAAAACAAAATCCACGATTTTCATTTAAAGCTACGGCTGATGCTGCAGTCAAGGGCAAAATATAGTGTTTGTAACATGCCAATTCTCCAGCATTTGCACTATACACAATGTTTGATTAATCACGGGCAATTGGCAAACCAAACTGCTTTGACCAGGTTCGACTAAAAATTGAAGTAGAATAGTTTTTTTAAGCAGTTTCGTTGATTTGCACTGACGCATTTCCTTGGTTTACACAACAAAAGCTTGATTAACCTAAAAATTGTAAGTGCTACTTTCGGAATTGGGGGGGGACAATTGTCCCCATTGCCCCCCCTGGCTACGCGCCTGGTTGTCCGTGAATTTTTTCGGTGTTTGCGTCTCATCAGCATTGCTTTTGTGCAGTAAAAATATGTGAATACTGTGTAGCCTACACACCAAGCATAAAAAAGTAAGAATGCTGGGAAAGTGTTTTGCTCCTCTCAAGGTTGGACACGTACTAACAACGGTTGTGTAATGCTCTACTGTATGGTTATCCATTTTCTGTGCTCTTGCGAATGACGATACAGCTGTGGTGAGGATAAAGCGCTTTGCTCCCCTCAATGTTGGTCATGTGCAAACACCGTTTCTATAATGTGCGCTGATGTATAGAGCTAACCACTTTTTGTGATCTTGTGTCTGTGATATGGACCATGAGTCCGCAATAAAAAAATATTATATAATACAACAAAATAGGCACAGCAACACCACATCTCAAACCTCCACAACTCACACTTTACAAATGTAAGCTGACATCACGTTGTATTGAGCCTGATGGCTGATAGTGGAGTGATGGGATGCTATGGTGGTGGACTGGTGCTTTGCAGTGCACGACACGTCCGGTGTAACAGCGCCTTTTTCACACATTTGCAACTGATGTGAACTACATTACATCCTTTAAATCTTTGCAAAAATTCTTTTCATGATTGTGTTGGTGTCAAATCCCAAAACAATGAAATTTGAAAATCCTGATCCTGATCCGGAAACTGGGTTAAAACCGTATTCCGGCTCCGATCCGGTTTGTTAAAAATGTGCTGAATCCTGCCGGACTCGAGTTCTGAAATCCGGATCCTGCACACCTCTGGTATCTGGGAAGGAACCCAGAACAGGAGCTACCTTTCAAATGGCCACAGCTTTAGATCCGGTCCTAAATTTTAAACTGAGATCCGGCTCCTTCTGATTTTTATTTTGAACACCGGGTAAAATGCCCAGCTCCGGCTCCGTAGCCCTGGATTTTGAAGTATTTTCACAAGAATTCTGAACGTAATATTAGCGTCGTAATACAATTGCTTAGTTCAGCTGCTTAATGTCTTGGTTGAGCTATTTAAGACGTTCCTTAAAAAAATTGTTTAATTGATTACCTTGTATTTGCTTTATCAGGCTTGGGGGGGGGCGAAAACGACTTGTCGAGAGTGAAAAGGGGGCGATGGAATAAAAGAGTTTGAGAAACACTGGATTAGATTAACTGTTGTATTTTCCGACTGCGACGTTGATGAAAACGACACAAACCAGCTCCGCGTTTACTGTAAAATGTTTCCACAAAACCCGCAACAATGTGTCGACACAAACTGATTTTTTGACTTTCCCCAACTAACTTTGTTCTTTGAAAAGTCGATTGCACAGGACAAACTGACATTTTTGCAATAGTCCAAACCTACACGAAAATATGTTAAGGAGAGCTGTTATTATTGCACTGCTGCAACAGATGTAAAGACTTTGCCTCAATAGCTTAACTTTGAACTTTTGTTTGTAGAGACGATCCTGACTTAAGTATGCACTTTAGTTATTTTGTAGCTTCCACGTACCTTGTGTAAAGTGAAATGAAATAAAATTGTGTTTTCTATCAACAACTACTTTCATCATCCGTTACAAGTGAAAACTTTTTGTTCTTGTTGCTTTTATCAAGACTGAATGAAATAAAGTATAACACGCACTCCTGGTTCTGGGTGTTTATTTGCCTAATTATAGCAGTTTCCTGTATTTTTTTATTTCGTATCGCAGAAGTCGAAATCAGGTGTGAGAATCTGCGTCCCCGCGTGACCATTAAATGTGGCCTCTGGCCTGGGTCAGAATTTTCGTTATTGGATTTGCATATTAAAGTTTAAAAAAATGTGAATTTGCATGTTAAGCATATTGTAGGAAAAGGCGTCATAAGATGAAGCTTCGAATTTTGTGCGGCCGGCCAGTGATATACCATAATTAGCGCAGATCGTGATAGTGAATACGTTCCTCATTCCTGGTCTAACTCCACTGCCAATTTTCCTAATATTTGGCAGTGGGTTGAGCACACGTCACTAAAGCTGGTAGGCTGGATTCGATTCTCGATCGAGTCAATTATGGGTTCAAGGAAGAGGTTCAGCGGTGCTGCCATTGACTCGCACCAATACAGCATTGCGGTGCTGCCATTTTTTGTTCAGCGGTGCTGCCATTGACTGGCCCCAATACAGCATTCACCAGCAAAGTAACTGCATAGTCCCCGGCTCTCAAGTAAGCGGATATAGGCGCCCACAGGCCACTCATGACACTTCAGACGGAATGCAAATCGAGTATAAGGAAACTCAGCTTGAACCTGTTAACGTTAAACGTAGTCTGGTCAGAACAGATCGCAGAGAATAACTTTACTGATCGAAATTGAAACATCTTTGGAATTGGTGAAGTGGCGATCCCATGACCTTTGCGCGAGAAGTTTTATAAGAAACGACCAGTCAGCTTTAACTACTGACATAATTTTTCCTTGTAGCTTCTGAATGTTCCTTGTCAATGTCATGTAAACAAGGTTTGTCGTTCAAAGTTTTACTTCATCAGAAACTTTACAGAGTAATAAACGTAAAAGTTCAATACTTTGTTGAGAAACAATTGGTAATGCGAAGGAAAAATTCGCCCATGACGTTTTTGCACAAGTTTCTTCATGACATTGAGATGTTTTAACTGTTTCTGTCATTTTCGTTTACATGTATGAAATTACAATTAATATGGATGTGCTGCCTGCAGACCGCAAATAAATGAGGTTTGAATTAAACCAATCAGAGCTTTATTCGCTTCAAATTTCCAACCAAATATCATTGCTTGCCATTTTACTACAGATCACTGCAATATTATAAATTTAAGATAACAACGTTTCTTTAAGTTTTCTTTACACTTTTCTAATGTCACGAACTTTCAAACAATTGAAAATAGCTTTACATTTTTTACGAGAGTTTTTACCTGAAACAAAGACATCAGCGTTTGCGTCAAAAACCACGAACGTTTGGTCAGAACCACTACATATTGCAGCTTAATCCGTTTGATCCTCACATTTGTCACGCCTAAACAATTCAAAGTGAAGTTTAAGTTTTGTCGCTCAGCGATCCAAGAACCAGCTTATCACTAATAACTGCGAAAGTCAATTTAGAACTTAGAAGCTCATATTTTGACTGCATCACGATTATGTTTAGCGTGTTTCAAGGTGCATAAAAACTTAGAATACATTGCGAAGATACAGTAAGTGCGTAACTCCAATTGCTTTGATGCAGAAAATGCCCAAACACAAAGGTAGCTTGCCAATCGTACAAATTTTTCTGCATTCACCAGCTTCTTGTTGATGTCACAACAGAATCTTGCGCAGAGAGGGGCGAAGAGCCCCTAAAAATTTTTGGCCCCGCTGGAAAAATGTGTTGGAAATAGTTTAAAAATTTTGGACATAGTTTTGAAAATTTGGGCCCCTCTCAGCAAACTCCTCGCCCCACCTGGTGTCCTAAGCTAGTTACGGGCTTGACTGTGACTAATTGATAGTGGGGTTTTTGAAGACACTGAAACGATCCTATCAACATCGCAATCCATAGTTGTTGCGCTGTAACTGCTAATATAACTATCTAATTGTATAGCTTGTATTTACAAAACATGCATTCATATCCATAGCTTGCAACTGTCTTGTGACCCAGGGGTGTAGTGCTAATAAAAGAAGTGTGGGAATGCACACAGACAGCTAGCCATTTTCAACAGCATTTCAAACTGATTTTTAAGTGAGTGTTTGATGAAGCAGCCTGTTCAGTTTCATTGCACTACAAACGAAAACATTTACAGTCGCTTAGGATGCTACGCCGCAAGAGATGGTTTGCCATTTATGCTACGTCTGGAGTTACACACGGGAAATCTGAGTAAAAACGCGTTCCCGCTCCACTCATATGCGTAGCCAGGGGGCCATGACCCCCCAAATTTTTAACATACCTAGTCATTTTGTGCCTTGAGAGGCGCTATCCCGAACAAAATACTGTTGGTCGCTTAAAATAAAAAAATTTTGAAACCCTCAGATTTCCCTCCCACTGGCCCACCACACCCCTGCTTATGACTCATACTTCAACAAAACTTTTCTGTAAACGCAGAATTCTCCAACAACATCCAGGAGACAACCTGCATGTGTTCGTTAAAGCTTTTTCATATTCAGCACCTTTCGCTGATAACCATATTTTACCTGCATGGACCCGGTTTCTGCAGACGCTTTGTCACTATTGTGAACTTTCTCAGAAACCAAAACTTTCAATTACAAATATGGGCGCAATTTGGTGGGGCACACGGGGGACGTGTCCCCCACTTTTCAGACGGTGGGGATATAATATGCTCCCCACACTTTTTTCTCTTCAGGTTTTGTATTTGGAGAGATTTCAAATAGATGGAAGGCCACACATAGCCAAGTTGATATTAAAACAGAGTTTGTTGTGGTATCACTGGGTTCTGTTTCTTTGTAAATTTTAGCTTCGATAAAATGATTTTTAGCATTTTTCAAGTTTCTAGAGACTGCGAAAGATGGTTGACTGTTTNTGTCCGTAATTGTACCCTGTGTGGTATACTGCTAGAAAGTTTATTTTCTTGAAACAGTGTAAGTTTTACGGCTGCGCATGTGAGAGACCACAGTACAGCCATGATTTGTTTTGTGCAGAAATGTAACTGGCTTTGCTGTAACGTTGGTGGCAGGGATCAAGTTTATGGGGGGGACGGGGGGGACATGTCCCCCTCAACTTTTGAATAGGGGAGGACATAATTTCCTTTGTCCCCCCNAATATTTTGTGATAAAAAATAATGCAGTTGTGCAAATGTCATGGTTATTTTACTTTTATAAACGTTTCCCCAGCATAAAGCCAGGGAATAAATAAGAAAAATGAACATTACCACTGGACTATCTGTTGTGGACACAGTATAAAGATTTACTATGTAAACTAAACTGAATTTTCATGATTGTTGTGTTGGTTAATTTGAAATGCCAAATAGGTGTGCACATAAACTTCGCTCAATCACGAATACCTGCGCTGGTCTGTAACCTGCAATCAGAGTACGGCTGCCACCAGGCGCGTAGGCAGGGGGGATAATGGGACAATGTCCCCCCAATTCGAAAGTTTTCAGGTTAATAAAATATTTGAAGTATAATTCAAAGAAATACTTCAGTGCAAATCAACGAAACTGCCTTCAAGGAACGTATCCTACTTCAACTTCTAGTCGCATACAAACTTGTAGCTTATCTGACCTTTTGTAATCGATGAACCGCAAGTAAAACCAATTGGAGTAACGCTTTTTGCAGCTGTTTCTGGCGCACCAGCTTGCTGTATCCGGCCTAATAGTTACGTAAGCTTCATTTCAAGACCATCGCAAACTTCTCCTTGATAGCCGAGGTGTTAAAAATATAATCTATCCTCATTTTCAATGTCAGCGTAGCCGTAAATCAATTATCGTAGATTTTTGTTTTTGCGCAGTTCTAAAACTACATGCGTGAATATGATGGTGATATACATTTTATATGTCTTGAAGCTAAAAATTTGGCTAAGAAGTGATTCAGTTTCAAAGTCTTCTTCATTGCGCCATGGCCACTGTTTAGCAACAATAACATTCATTCTAGATATTTATTTGTGATGTCATGTATTATGACGGTTCAATCACAATTATGTGGAGCCTTAACCTTTTCATTAATGGTGTCCATTTGCCTTGCCGGCGAGTAAAACATCAATCTTGTCAAGATATTAGACTCTGACCCAGTGGCGTATCAACCATTTGGACATTCTGGATTTATCCAGGGGAGGCAGAATCAGAATGGGGCGGAAAAAGTCGGCCTGAAACAGTGGCGTAACTAGGGGTTTCAGCCAGGGGGAAAAACTTTGTTGAAGGGGGCCCATTGGCCACCGTTTGGGTATGCAATAATTTTCGCAAAAACTCAGATACGTTATTCCACAAAAACAGAAAATGTTTGTTGGGTGATGTAATGAGGTTCAATCGGGTAAATGATTTTAAGGTAGAATTTCGCGATTTCACGTAACATCTATCTAAAATTGATACCCATCAGTGACTTGTGACTGGCTAAACTAGGCTTATGATTTGTTGTAAGATCCACCGCACTCATGGCGTAGCGAGGTGAGATGGCGCCCGGGGCAAGAAGTAAGTTTGGGGTACCCCTGTTCGAACCTGATGTCTTTCGGAAGCAAATGTGGTGTATTGAAGAAAGTGCTTGTGACATTGTTGGGACTTTTCGGCGCGGCGCCCCTAGTCATTCGGCGCCGCCTTCAGTGATTCGGTGCCCCCACAGTGATTCGGTGTCCGGGGAATTGTGGCCCCCTTTCCCCCTCGTTACGCCCCTGACCACAACTGAATCTTAACTCCTGAATTAATTCTACTTTTCGTCTAAGCACCAAATGCTAGACTTAATGATTGGTCATGGGGATAGATTCCGGGAACTGCCTGAATAAGCAACAAACAAATGTAGTAAGTCCAAAACGGAATTTTTTGAGCAGTTGATTGATCTCTCCGCATCAGTGATAAAACCACATTCATTTAGCAACTACTAAGAAAATACCGCCAAAAAATTTATCTAAACATGGAGCTGCACACCAAACAATTACAACGTGTGAATAGTACAGTAGCAGCCCAATTCTGGCCCCCTTCAAAATGCTTACCGGGGCCTCCCCAATAGAGATTTCTACAGAAAATATTTCTAAATCGTTGCTGAACTAGCGTTATTGTTCGTCAAGATTTAGTTGTCACTGTAATTAATCTATGGTAGGAATACTCAACTGGCGGACCGTGGTCATACAGCAAAACAAAAGAAATCACTGTATAGTGGCACAGTAGCACACATGAAAAATATTACATAACAATAACCATGAAAATATCATAAATAATGTCACATCAGTGACAGTAATCGCAAGTCACATTATAGTAGTAGCAAAACGGCTTGGAGCGAGTCTTTTGACATGCAAAGGCCTTTATAACATCTTCCAAATCTAGAGAGCGCACACATGAAACTTCGATTGACAACATGGCTGTGAGGATAGTCTGCTATCGATTATACGATACCTGTTGAAGGTTTTGATCAGCTTCAGTTTGCTGAAACTCCTGGCAACAGTATGGGGGGAGTTTAGCATAATCCGAAGTGCAAGAAATACGTTAGGATAAACTTCATCAAGACGTGTCTTGAGAACAGAGGTTAACAAAAGGAATTGAGTCTTTAATCATTGTCATTTAATTAGCGACGATTAAATAATTGTTTAGAGATGTTGTAATGAAATGCAAATGTTAACAAAAATTTCCAGTAAATCAGAATCAAACTTCTCGTACAGTTATTAAAACACTGATACCAAAGGAACAAACCTGAGGTCGATGAAAGCAATGCGCCACGATAACGTTTTCTCTCATTAGTGCTAAGATAATTTTGCTTGAAAAGCATGCACATTTTTACTGGTCGAAATACGCATGCATAAACCTTTCTGATGTCTAGACTTGTTAATCTACTGGTACATGGCAGGTGTTTAGATTAATAACATTTTTTATCTCATATAAGATATAAATGTTGACAAATATAGACCAAGGGTGCTTACGTTGACGCAACATCTCGGTTGGGTCAAGCTTAGCAGTGATTGCTAAATATACTCTTCTAACTACACTATTAATTCCATTTTGATGTCTGAACAGCAGGCTGCGCAAATGTGTAACTTTGGTTGTAAGCACCAAAGGTATCTTGCTTCTATGCAGTAAAAAATGCGAGACTGCCTGGGTTAGTCATAATAGATTTTTTTCACAACAATCACTACACAAAATCCATTGATAAGGCGTAAGTCTGACTTCTGGACGTATACAACTAGGCATATAGGCTAGCTTCACGTTCAACACTCCAAGCAATGAATGGTGATGCTTTACGCTCAAGCCTCAAATACGTTTATTACCCC
>JGI24022J15233_10000616_pt1 | contig 24284 bp, 13 predicted proteins | sample Ectturendosymbi2_FD_15233 | JGI IMG/M metagenome (IMG submission 15233)
AGTTAGGTTAGGGGGGGGGGGATTTCAGCAATATATGGTAGTCAAGTCTCATTACGGGTTTCCTACTGTAAGAGAGATGAAGTACACTTCACAACATTGCTGTGACAAAACAACGGACGGCACAACAGCCTAAAATCGCGAATGTTGTTTTCCGAATTCTACAAAATCATGGTGAATGAAGTTACTTTCGCAGGTTTTAGGGGGAGCCCCCCCCTGGATCCGCCCCTGACTCTACTCCGACCAGAAATTCACCGCAAAGTCAAACGAGATCAAGATAGATTGCGTGGAAAAACAACCGAAAAAGTTTTTCTAACGTCGGCAGTTAGGCTGGCCTTCACGTATGGCCAGGTACACACGTGATAGAGATTATGCAGTACTTGTGTACCTGACGTTGTGTTTAGGAGCGACGAGCCTAGCAAGTCACAGTAAGACCTCATGCAATTCACTGTTGTTTGGTAACCGTGTTAGCAACTATGAGCTGGATGAACAGAAGGATGTAGACTAGACGGAAGTTTTCCTTAACCAGAATTAACTGAAACCGCAATCGGTTTTTCTTTTTCATGTTGAAGTAATGTAAAACTAAAAGCGTTTGAAGAAAGGAAGTTTCATTGTACTCGCTTGTACTTCCTTTGGAATCTCACAAGTTTCTGCGGGTGCCCATCTCCACTTATTCTATGCCGTAGGCCACGCGGTTACTTTCGCTGTAAATGTTGCACTAGTAGAAGGCCAATGGCAGCTGTAGGGTAATGACAAAGAAGCAGGCTTAGCATGGAAATCTCTTGTCCCCGGCAGTCCGCCAGAACAGCAAGTCATGAGTGCGGTAGTATGAACAACGCTTGCTTTTTACCAGCTGTTCGGTTTTGTCCGATCTCAGATCCCAGATATTGATGCAGCCGCTTTGATCCGCAACGATCAACTCTCCTTGATTCGGATGCAAGCAGACTGATGTGATCGGAGCATTGACTTGAAACATGCGGTTGCACTGACCACTGCGAACCCTTAAAAAAGATAATTGGAAAAGAGTGAAGCTTCACGATGGGTGGTACAAGAAATGCAAAAAATAATCCAGGCTGACAAAAATTCTACACCTAGGCGTTGGTGTGAGAAGACGTTACGGCGTCATGAGCATAACAAAGTTCGTCACAAATCAAATTTTACCGACCAACACCTCAGATCTATCCTGAGAATTGCCACAACAACAACTAACTCTAGAGTAGGGTTGGTCTATCCCAGGGCTCTTAAACACGCGGCCCGCGAGGGCATTTGTGCAGCCCGCGATGCTTTTTGGGACTTTTCAAACAATCAACATTTACGTCATTTAGTTTATTCATAAGTGTTTAAAAGTGTTCGGCTAGCGAGTGAACAAGTTCCTTTTAAACGACCCGTAGAGACAGCTAGAAATGATTTGCCTATAACTCATGATACCTTTCGCAGGAAATAAGGTGTTGTAAGAGCCGTTTCTAGTAAGGTACAGGTACCGTGATTGTTGCGTCAGCGTGATAATGCGGCCCTCTGGTAGTCACAACAATGCACCCTCCGGGTTACTTCATAAGTCCTCATTTGGCCTTCGGAGTCGGATAAATTTGAGTTTCAGACCCTTGTACTATCCGATATCCCGATAAATGTTTTCGGTTAATCGGGTAATAAACATACACTGTAAGGTGAACAGTCACAACAGTGGGAAAGTTTCGAGTGTAATGGAAGACTTTTACATTTTATAACCTTTAAAGATATTGAAATGGAATTCGAACGTTTCAAAAGTGAAAATCCTGTGTGGGGCCACTTCCTACATTCAAGAAGTGGTGAGAGGGAAACGTGTGAAATTTGTAAACTTACTATGTCGTGCAAAAGCGGTTCTACAAGAGCAATGAGAAACCACCTGCAATTGAAACACAAAATTCAGATTGATGCAAAAAAAACTTTTTTGGTTCCTTTTTTGTGCGTGACAGTTGGTGTTTCTATAGTTATAAGGTTGGGCCATTTATTTAGACCAAGTGAAGGATTCGCAGTTGCTGACAGAATTTCTTTTAACACGGTTGATACCAACTAGCAAATGAGACAAACATTTTAGCAAGTGGGTACAAGTTGCATTACAACCAATCTTCAAACTCTTTGTGATGCACTGCTTGACAGCCAGCCTACTTCTTTGGAGCAGAAAGGGCTGTGTTGTCAGTGCTTGAAGACTCTTTGCTACACAAAACTCCGGTCCCGTCTGAATGATTCAACAAAAAGCGTTGCCGAAAAAACTAATGATGTGTGATTTTTTATTGCAGGCCTATTGTGTGAAGTTAGTTAAAGTACAAAAGTGTAGAACTTTGTATTGTGACTGTTGAAAGGATATGCCTCTGAATCAATAGCCTTTACCATCGTTTCGGTATTAATATCGTATTATTTCTTCTTTTCAATATTCGATTAACCGGGTAATATAAACACTAAATATCCGGATATATCCGCTATTTGGATCTGTTTTTTTCGGCTATTTTTCGGTAATAGACGAAAACGTTTCTGAAACGACCGAAAAAAATTAAGTCATTTCGGTCAGAACGTTGGAAAATATAGGCAAAAAACACTGTTTTGGCGAGCTTTAACACAACTTTGAGACAAATGACCGAAATATTTCAGTGACCAAAACGTCTCAACAAAAAAAAAACAGATTGGGTAACTGATTTTTACAAGTATCTGTCAAATCCTACTCCAGACTTTGATTACTGAAGAGAGACCAACAACACTATTTCCGCCAAAAAGAAAGCGTATTAAAGTAAAACTCAACGAAACGGACACCGACTTTCTTTGCTGAATTGCAAAATAAACACATCAATTGATAAAATAACTTTTGCGACAATTCTTACACCATCATGCTTCGTTGCCTGTTGACGGACAAAGACTTTTATGTTGTGGCATTTACATCTCATTTACACTAGTTGGCACAAACAACCTGGTAAAATTTTACAAGAGAAATGTTTCTCACAGATACCACAATACTTTGCAAAAATGCCAAAATTACCCTCCGAATCTTTTTTTAAATAAAAAAAAAAAAGTATAAAAATAATTCCGTTTCGGGCCGGATTTCTTTCATTTCCGGCACTGCCGGAAACAACAGTCTTGATTCTGGTACATCCCAAGCTACAAGTCACGTGCATTTATGACTTGAGGTGATTGTCACACCGTATTTCAGTGAACATACAGATGCTCGTTACAGAGTTCAGCCGGAAGCTACATTGAAACCATACATTATGGTTGCTTGTTTTGCGTTTTTTGCGTATGCCAACACTCGTTGATCCAAGAAGGATCGAGTCAATCGCTTTTGGCAGAACGGTTCGTGTTGAAACGTCCAGTCACAAAACAGTAATGGATTTTAGTAAAACTTCGTCATTCAATTTCGCTTTTGTTTGCAAATCAAACAACCAATGGATCGCTTTCCCTAAGGTGTAGAAGAATGAGACTCGCTTAGCCAACTTTTTTACGGCATTCTGGTCACCAGGCCGAACCACCTAATTGGAATCTCCCTATTTGAAGAACTGCTTCGTCATTCAGGGTTTTACGAATTTCATAGCTGAACTCATCGCAAATATCCCATCTTTGTCGTTTGTACTTAAAATAGCACTCTTTTGGTCATTACCCAATATCTGCTTTTTTTCGGTCATTGACCGAATTTTTATGAAATGACCGAAAAAAAGTAAGTCAATTCGGTCTCGAAATGTCCGAAAACGAATGATGGCAGAAAGTTTTTAAGCTATTTCGGACAAATGACCGAAATGCGCTGTGTTGAATCGAAACAAAAACTGTGCTGAATCGAAACAAAAACTGAAAGCTTAGCGGTGTTTGAAAGCTCCAGTTTTTTGAACATGAACCGATGAAGCTCACGCAGTCCTGCGTTTAGTACATTAATCCATTTATCGATATCTTTGTTCTGTCTTCCGTCACTCGTAAATACCACTCTAACTTGTGCATGCTTTTCAATTACCTAAAAATGGCGGAAGATGAACGCCAAATGCAACCGACGTAAAAAGGGATCCGGGGAGAGTAACAGAAAACTAATTTATTCCGGTCTCCTTTGCCATAACTACGAATACCATAAAAAATTATTATTTGCATTTTCGATCAAAACATAGATACACCACTCGGAAGTTTTACCACACATTTTCCGGATATTTCAAGAGAAGTGCTGTAGGGTAGTTTAATGGAATGTTGGAAGAACGCAGTTAATTACCTGTGTTTGAATAGACATGGCCTATTTTAAAGTGAGTTTCAGTAATGCAGCCCGAATATTTTAAGACAACAACTGCAGATAAATTAGTAAAGGTTGCTTGAGCTCTTTACCAATACGTGCATGACTTCAGTAGCTCTGTTTGATTCACCTCGAGTCAAATTTTCACCAATTTGTGCTTTGCCGAATCAATTTAGTCACGAGAAAGTCAATCTGTTTCGGATGACAAGTTTTACTGTGGCATGCACGTTGCTGCAAATCTAATGACTCATAACTTTGTTTTAAAAGACACTATTGGAAGTATACCATACACCACTGCGTTTTATAAAACTTGCCGTAAAACACCAACTACTTGCTAAAATCGTTTTGGTCTCACCTCATATCCCAGATTCTAGCCATGTGATCTTCTCCACCAGTATACATCCACTTGCCGTTTTCATGAAAACCCACAGCAGTGACGTTCTTGCCAAGACCATCGTAGCATACAATTGGGTTTGGATTCATCGACTTTATATCATACATTCTGAATGATTGTAAACGACATTAGCAAGCAAACTGTTGAAAAGCATTTCAAGCCATCCTTTGCACTTTTCGTAATGATGAAATGCACTAAAGTTTAAGTTTGCTTTTACCTACTATTCTATGTGCATTTGCAAAGTTTTATTCCAAAAGAAATAGCACTTTTAACAAAACTGATATTGCAAATCAAAATTTCATGGCATCACTAAGGTCAGATACTTAAAAGAGTTAATTCAGCACACCACCATGAAGTTTGTATGAGCAACAAATTTATTCCTATTCAAGCTTTAATTCAGCATTTTTCTATAATTACAAGAAATCATGTTTGTTTCATAAGCATGGCGAAACTTCTAATTCAGGAATTCCCAACCTTTTATTTCCTCACAACACCTACAAAAGCAACATCTCACATGATTATGAAGACTGCAATGTACACTATATTTGAGCAACGAAATTATTTCGATAATTTTTTAATAATGTGGAAGGGAAGAAAGAAATGAAAAAAGTTATATAAAACTCAAGTATGAACAATCAATTCTCAAAAATTAACTTTTTCTGATGCCAAGTTCTTTCCCACAAAGTCTTGGATACATATTCAGTGCTGAAAACCAAAACTTTTCCTATGTTTCACTCTCAAATTCCATTTCAAGAGCACAATTTGATTGCAAACTGATAACATTTTTCTCCAGCTCTTTATCATCTAGCATTTATCTAAGTGGTATAAACATGGATCTATGATCCATTTTACTAACAATGTCAGTTCTCCAGGTACAAAGTATCCATCAAACGATTTTGAAAGCATCACGAAATGGGCCACCATGTAGTACTAATTACAGGTCTAATTACAGGTACTAATTACATGTAGTACTAAAATTACAAATTTGAAATATTAGCCCTTTCCACCCATTGACAACAAAGAGATAAATTTTCTTCGAAAGCATTAAAATTTTTGCAACATTTCAATATGTTCATCTCTTTCCCCTGAAGAAACACATTCAAATCATTCATATGAGTGAAAACATCAGCCAAGTGAGCCAGCATTTACATAAAATTTTGCGATTCTAATTATTCAAAAAGATCATGGTCATTTTCCTCAAGAAAAACTTTGATTTCTTTCCTCAGTTCAAAGCAGGTTAAAGCTAGCCCGTGCATTTCCGTTTGACAAAGCAAAACTGTATATGCAATTCTCAGATTTTAACAAAACTTAAAGATGCAGTGGTTTAAAGCCAACTCCTAATCTAGTTAATGATCTTCACACAAGTATTGAGTACTTTTTTCGAATTGGAAGGTGATGTTTTTGCTGACAAAGCATGATGGTGAGAGTGACCTGCAAGTGCAAAATCTCCTTCTTTATCAGTGCAGAAAGCCCAAATTTATTCCTTAGCTGTGAAGGGAACCATCAGCGCACGCAGAGTCAATACTTTGGATATCTAAATTATGTTTGACAAAAATTAAGCAAATACTATCACAGTCTCCACAACAGTGAAATCAAATGACAGAAAGTTGCTTTCACCATGCCAAGAATATTTTCAATTGTTAAGACTCCAGAGCACAGTAATGCCAAGGTGCAAGAAATCACAGTCTCTCTGTGCATGAACCTGCTAACTGATCATGAACAACATGCCTAAACCACAAATTACCATAAGCAAGCTTATTATTACATCACAGTAGGCATGTCCTTCACAAACAGTGAAAGTACTGTAAGAATGATTCATTCATGTCAATTCATGGACGCCAGTAGTGCAATAATTCATAAATGTAACAATTGTCCTGGTGTACATGCACAAGTGTTTCACGCCATCATAACAAAAATTACTGTACTTCAATTAATAAATTTGAACAGTGCTATTTGTTTATCTGTTATTTTAAATGGTACTACCTATACCCTGTTGGCTTATATTGTATATAAAATTATATTCTTACAGCAAAATCTATCTGCCATAAATTAATTTTCTTGAGGCGCACCTAGCTACATCTCATAGTACAAGCTTTGAACCACTGGGTAAAGATCTAAACTTATTTATTGATAATTTTTGCCAAATTGCCAATTTTTACACCCCCTGAAAAGATTACTTTGCATGCTCAGGAAGTGCAATCACCTCAGCTGGGAACCCCTATTCTAAGGTACAAATGCACCACTTGCACCAACACCAATCATGGTAAACAATATGAAAGACAACAACTCAAAATTATGGCATTTCTAAGGGGTGGATATGCTTGCAGAAAAACAGAACAAGCTGTAAACATAGTTTGTTTGAAAAGCAACCACTTGACCAACAGTGCAATAAAAGTGGTGTTCACTAAATGCAAGCCACTCGCTACGTCACTCAGGGAGTACAAAGTGAGTACATGAAACTTAAGCTAACTTTCACTAATATTCAAACACACATGAATGTACACAATTTGCAATAGCAACACCATGCATAAAAAACATAAAAACAGTCACATGTGATTTTGCATCTGTCTCTACAGTGGTTTTGCTTTGATAATGTGATTAAAGGATAGGTAAGGAAATGTATACGTTTTTCTTAAAAACTTTTTGCTTTCACCTAACTGCTCTTCTACATTTTCAGGTGAATAAAATGAATCTCATTGACAGGATATTGAACTCAATGTAATTGACTAACTCACCTAAAACAAGTAAGTGCCAACACACAAGTATAGTACACATTAATGAAAGCATATGATATGTGTGACAAATACACAATGAAAGATGAGCTGTATAGGGAAATATTTGCTAAAACTCAAGGATCTTACACATGCCTTACGAACACACATATTGTTCAAAAGAGCTATTTCCACAACACACCGAGATTATTACGTCTCTCAGTGGGTCGCTCATTTGTGCTCTTTATATTGCATTTTTCAATACATATCCAAGCAGGACTGGCATCAATTGTGTCAGTGTTCACCCATTCTGTTGCTTGTTGCAAGAGACTGCCACCTCTCTTTACCACATTGTTCATGTGATTCTTTTTGCAAACTTGCTAGAAACTATTTCAACATGGCCTTTAGGTTTGCACATCATTGCTGCCTTAGTTACAAGTAAAAAGGACAAAAGTTTTCACACACAAAATTTCATAAACAAGAAGTTAACAAGTAAATCTTAAAATAATCACTTCCTTTTTAAAAATTTCACTCAGTGTACAGCTTGCATACACCGCGATATTACTACAAAATATTGCAAGGGATACTGATGTAAGGGGTGGCCCTTACTGTGGCTCTTCACACCTTTGTATGCGGCTCTTTTAGCTTTCTGAATAATTGTATATTTGTTTTTTATTTTATATTTCTATTGCAAAGTGGTACTGTAGTAGCTAGCGTGTCATACAGTAATACTTTTGCAAGTCATTCCAAAACGAATCATGATGTCACAGAAGCCTAGATAGCAAATAAATCATGTCTTTAGATTATTATGTTGCAGTTCTTTGTGGCTTAGGTTTTACAATATGTGGCTCATACATAGAGTAGGTTTGGCTACCCCTGTAATATGTATTTCCTAAAAACTGCACACATCCTAGATGCTTTTTAGTGCCAGTAAATTCTCATTTGGAAATATTGATTGGATCAGCAATGCCTTGCCAAAATTGGGCAAAATTCCATTTAAGAATTATTCATAAACATGGCATCAACTTCAACATGCTTCACTTTCAGGCAAAAAGTTTTTAATCTAGACACCTTTGTTTATCTTTTAATGATATTGACAAAATTATGTTCTGTGAGCAAACCTTGGTTGCCTGATTTCAGGCAAGCGCAAGCAAATTTAGCTGCACAGCCGAGCATGTTATTCACAAAACACCAAGATCACTTGCCTTACGTGCTGGTACCCAGCAGCAGCCAATAGGGAACGATCTGGGGTTATCTTCATTGCATTTACTTGCTGAAAAACACATCAAATACAACAATGCCAGAAAATTATAAAAATGTATAACTTTATCATTTAATCAAGATAATAGTCAGTACAATTTGTTTTTACATATCAGCTTGAAACTTCATCACATTTAAAACCTCTCTTTGTATTACTATAACATTATTTCAGATGTTGTATAACAGCAAATAGTAATCAGACACTTTCATGAAATCCAAAAGCTTGATTTGGCAAGGTAAGGTAGAAATATGAAATGAATTTGGGAAGAAGCTTACACTGCTTAAAACAAAAACAGCCTTTTTTTCAAATCATACCACACTGCTCCAGAAAATATTTTATAAGGACTTACAGATTCAGAATGCTGGACTGTTCGAGTACATAAACCACTATGAGCTTGCCAGAAACGAATGGTATGATCATAGCTTCCTGTGGCCAGAATTACAGAGTTGTTGTCACCATTGCCAGCCATGACAGGAGGTTAAAAAGAAGCTGCCAACGAATTTCAGAAAAAACAGTTAAACAGCAACTCAAAAAAGGCAATATAACATTGCTTACTAAGAAAAAGCATTTAGTGTTTGCAACCCTAGAATGATTACCAGTATGTAGTATTTATGATGTTTCCCATAAACAGCCAGCCATTTCAAAAAATGTTCACAATGTACAAGGTGAAATCAACAGTATTAATTGATATGTGAAGCCTGCACTGGCATATGTCCTGCACTAATGATTTCTAAACCATTCTAAATAAAAACAACAGTGGTAATGTAAAATACAGTGAAACTTCCTCAATACAGTGGAACAGTTGTTTAAAGCAGTGAAAATTGTGGGTTACGAAAATAAGTTGCAAGTTGTGATCTGAAGTAAGAATATTTTAGCTTCCCAGTACAGTATACTTTATGCTTTCTTGAAGAGAGCTATTTGATTAGGTGATGAAAATTTACACATTAATGGATAACATCAAATCAATCCACTGATTTATTGATGAACCACTAGCCAGTGCATTATTTTCACTTCACATGTGAATGATTTGAGAATATGGAATTTCATTAGGTAGAACGATTTACATGTGTAAGCAACATGCAGTTTAATTGATACCAATAACAGTTTGCACACTGTTCATTAATGGGTCATTCCATATCAAATTTAAGGAAAAAATGAAAATTTGTAACCCTATGTCTCAGAATTTCCTTGTTTTCATACATTTTACTGCCTTTTTGAAAATGATGACCAAAGAAAAAAAAAATTGTTTCGATATCTCATACGGTTCTCGAGTTATGGCCTGTTGAAATTTTCACCACTAGGTGGAGATTTACCATGCGAGCACTCTTTTTTTGCTCATAGGCCAATGTAAATTTGCTTGTATCTTTATAAATACTCTACACAGATGCACAAAAATTGGTTTCTGGGTGTTTTGAATGGCAAGGAATCGAAATCTGCAGTCAAAAAAGCAGAAAAACAACATATTCATGGAGAAAGTAGAGGTTGAAAATTTTGTAACAAAAATTTTTAGTTCCAAACTTTGACCTCAAATTGCGAGCTGTTGACGCAACATTGCAAACAAATTTTTTTTCTAATTTTGTAACACTGTGCTTGTATTTTCCATTGAGATATATTTTCTATTATAAATATGTTTTTCAAGGTTTTTGAAAAAATTGAGATTGAAGTTTTACACATTTTATACAAAAAAAGATTTTGCTAAAACCATACATTTCAATAATATTTCAAATGTTCACCATATTGAAACTATTGACCATATTCTGACAAGTGAGGAGGATAAACAATTACATACACAGATCCCACATTATTGTCTAACAAAAAATGCTGTAGCTTTCACCACAGAGGTGTTTATGTTAGGTGTTCCAATTCTTCCCATTTTTCTCCTTTACCATTTCGATCACATTCAGTTTTACAAATGAAACAGTTTCAGTGAATAACATTCAAACTCACTTTCACGTCATTTTGATTAATGATGTTATTTTTTCCAAGACCCATAACTGGCCGTTGTGTTTCTTTTACACAGGTTTTGCTGTAGAGCCACCCAAGTTCCAACATGTGTCTTCTCATTACAGCCATTGAAAAATTTACTTGGGGACCTAAATTAACTTTGGCTTCACTTTGTAGTTAATCCACTTGCATGATCCTGACAATCCACCACACAGAATCATATATACATGCTATATAGCCATATTTTTTACTCTGACTACAGACTGTTGGGGATGTTCTTTGAACATGTGCTCCCAGAAGTCTTAGGATTTTTACTTGGTTACTTGAATTTTATGCTATTTGAGGAAATTTTTCACGACCCATAGTTTGAGAAGCCCTGACCTAAGAAAGTAGTTGAACAAAATCCTTAAAAGTAATGGAAAAACTTGCACATGCTTTGCTATAAATTAGCAAAATTTGCTGTTGGTATGTGTAAAACTAGAATGATAAGCTATATAAACATGAAGACTAGTTATGAGAAATTGTAGTTGCATGGTTCTAGACTCATGTGCTATTTTTTGGTTTTAGTATGTCTTAGCAGATTAGTGGATTTCTGCATCTCTGTGCAAGCTTAGTCTAATTTGATTCACATTACAATATTTGTGCTCCACTTTTTCAATGGTAAGCTTAATACGGGCTACTGCCTATTATAAGATTAGTTTGGGAAACACACTACAAAGCAAACTTATCTCCAACACAAACAGCCTTTTAATTCAACATTGTTAAAGCTCATAATGAAATTGAGTGCCTCTATACAAATGATATTGATACTTGACATACACTGTGCATGTAGCTTATCTGAATTATTCATCACATGGATCCATAATCATACTGAAGTCATAGTGAATTGTTCTCTAGAGAGAAAAAAAATTCACCAAACTTATGTTTCACAAGTTCACATTGAGTTTTCCTAACATTTTTGTTTCAATTGATTGGCAATATAATCTCCTAAGATTTTTGACATTACATAAAATCCACAATATTTACCTGAGTCACAAACTTGCTACCTCTTTTTTGATATGTCGCAATTTTTGCTACAAACTTCTCTAATGGAAAATCTGGTATTACTACATGCAGAGCATACTAATTTGTCTAATACAGCCAGGTGTGACAATTTTCAGTAAAAACCAATAAAAATAATAAATACATCAGGCAAGTTGCTTTGTAAAAACACAACATATACGCAACATTCATTTGCATAACACAAATGATGGTGGGCAAGCAATGTGTGAAGAGTTAGGAGATATACAGCTGAATAGTTAAGTCATGTACATAGGTGGGAGAAGTGACAATAGTGGTTGTGTTAGCAGAAAACCATGCAGCAACCATAGCATTACAGAACAGAGGAGGCACATAACAGAGGCAAGAAGTAGTTTTTGTCAATATAGACCATGAAGAAGCAAAACAGTTACCAATGGCCCACTATTATGAGGTATTACAGTTGCACATATCCTGCATAGCACATAGGATACCAAGATGAGGTTGAAGAGACAAGGGGAAAAATCATATTAGGCAGTCAGAGATTTCATGTATAGCAACAGATTACAATTTTAATAAAAAAAGCAATCCAGTACGTAATGGGTACAGAGAAACCAAAATATTGTTAACTGCACTTTTGCTAATCAATGAAAATGATTTTGAAAGAAAAGTCAATACTGCTGACAATGCAAGGTTGGACATTTCTGCGAGAGGACTGTGGAATAGCTATGAGAAAACAATCTTTGACATAAGGATCACCCATCCTCACAGTTTTATTCTGGGAAGTCCGTAGGAAAGACACACCAATAACACGAAAAAGAAAAGAAGGATAAGTACAACTGAAGCGCGATTGACATTGAGAAGTCTTAATTCAATCCCTTTGCCTTTACAACTAGTGGTGGGATGTCACCAGAATGCACTAGAGTCAACAAAAGACTGGCTGAAAAAATACCTGAAAAACGCAGATAGCCATATGCATCTGTCATGACTTACATTAGAACAAAGCTCAGATTTGTGCTTCTGAGGAGCACCCTTGCTGCAATACGAGGATTTCGAGGTAAACAAAGCGATGTACACCTCCAAGACGGTCATGTGTTCCTATGATTAACCAACATGAAATAATGTGTGAAAAAAGTGCTCAAGCTAACTTTTTTATTTTTAATAGCAGATAAGGCGTTTTAGTCAAAAGCAATATCTCACTGAAATTAGGTTATCAATTCTGGTTAGCAAAAACAGTCACTATCTTGCGAAAGCCCATATATTGATCTTAATACTACAGACTGGTTGAAATGAATATTATCCTTATCATCCAATCTTTTTCCATGTGTACTAAGTCTCCTGCTCTCTCTATGGGTAGATATGATAAAATGTTATATCATTATGGTTTGTACTGTTCATCATTGCTTTGCCATACATCTTGCACTTCAGCTGCTCATATCCTCATTATATTACCATGTCTGCTACATGGTCTTCTAGTTCTTAACCTGCATTGCCACACAGTTTTTCATTCATGTACTTACAGTATCCCACTTCTCTATCTGTATATTTCTCAACTCTTCATGTGTTACTTGCAATATTTTTTATTTCATGTTTAACTTGTGCTTGTACAGCAATTCCATTTCAATCTATCTGTTAAGAAAAAGAATTCCACTATCAAAAACCCCTAATCTACCTATCTTAAAAAAAGACAAAAAAAGCAATGTAATTTGCATTAAACATTCAAGACTTGATAGATTTTATTTATTAACCTAGTTCTCACATATTTATTAATCAGCATAATTTTGCACCTGGTCTTCCCAGAGTAGGTATAGGGATGAGGAACCTGCAGCGTATTGATCATGGCTCAGAATGTCAAAATTTTCATTACCTAAATTTTGTTGGATTTGTGCATGACAGTAAAAAAACATGTTGGATTTGCACGTTAAACTAAAAAAAACATGTGCACTTGGTTCTTGATTGCATTTTTCACCATATGTAATTTGGAATTTATGTAGCTTACCATAAGTAAACAGGCTCCCCACCTCTGTCCAAGAGCCTTATATGTTTACTTACTTTTAGAGTTACTGCAAGTGGGAGAGAAGATGAAAAGTCTAACAAAAATGACTTCAACTCTGAACTAAAGAACATGCATTGAATTTCATCTACAGTAATGGTTGGTAATGGTTGCGACTCGTGGTTACCAGCTTTCAAAGCTTCAATCACCGGCAACGCAGACGCAGTAACATCTTGTGTTGTTTACAATAACCTAGTTCAGAGGTAGGAATTCTGTAGCCCATTTTCATTTCATGTGTAATGTCGTTGGAGCCCATACCAGATTTTTTGTTGGCAAAATTACATTGGATAAGCTATGTGTATTAAACTAAAAATATTTTGGATTTGCATATGAAAGTAAAAAATATTTTGTTTCGATTCTGTTTGAATAAGACCTGAATATCCTACGTCCTAAGAACAGTTGAACGACTGCTCATTTTTTTGTTTTTTAACCAATCACGCTTGAGTCGGCATTCCCCAGATGAGCAAGACACCCAACAGTCAACACTGAACACTTAGCGTCAGGGCTCCCATTGTTGCAACCTCTCCGTTGGCGTTGCATTGAAGGTGTGATTCACCATGAAAGGGATGTGCGCAAAGAACAACACCCATGTATATGTGGCACGAACAAGCAATAATGGAGTGATTGCGGCATGGAGTCTCTGCTGACACAAACTTGTGAACGATTGAACATAATGACTAGCATACATGAAGAGTGATCGCGGCGCAGGATCTTTATTGTTGCTTGCTGCCACAGTGCGAAGCTTTGCGCACATGCTACTCGGACTTTCCGATCGCAACACCATTCAGTAATTTGTAAAAAACCTAGACGGCACAAAAAAAAAACTTATTTGCCTAGAAAAAAACAGAAATGTTGTATTTGCAACAAGACATATGAATGCAAATACATGACGTGAAATGGTGATTAAAATACTGATTTACTTATAGAAGTTCCTTTACCAGATTTTTGCCTGCAGCGTGAACATTAACATTTGGATCACTTCTTCCATTGCTCAAGATAACATTGGTGACATACTCCATTAATGTGACATCTTTCACTAATCCAAGCTTAGGTGTCCATGTCGTTTTGCTAGCTTCGTGACGTTGCTTGTTTTGCCAGCAACTTTTCCCTAGCAGTCACTGTTTCAGCGAGATTGATTTTGTTTTAACATGATTAACAAGTGAAAATTTTCTTTCCACTGATGCAAAAAGTGTGGAAAAAACATAAGGTTGTGTCTATTTTATCGCCAAGATTCTGGCGGCAACAGATCGGCTGGAGCTGTTGTGCTGGCTAAAGCTGTTGTGCTGCCAGTCGACGATTTGATCTCGTGGTATGATGCAATTCGAATAAAAAGATAGTTTGTCATGCAATCAGTGTGCTACTCGTAGCATAATAAAGGCTATGCTTCANGTATGGTATGCCATTTCATTTTCTTTTCGCTTTGACTCTCACCTTGGCGACATTCCTTTTCTTTTTTGTTCTTTTTTTNAAAACTTTCCAAACTTTTCCCTTCAGTGTTAGGTTTAGGGTTAGGTTAGCATTTACATTAGGGTTAGCGTTAGGNTTTAGGATTAATGTTAAGGGTTAGGATTAGGGGTTAGGGTTAGCTTTAGGGTTTATCTTTTGCATTTATTTCGTTTCTGCCAAGCCTGTTGCCGCCGACATCTTGGCAGCAAAATAGACACTGCCAAAACATAAATCTGGTTATTATATCACAAAGTGATCCAAACTGAAACTCCTATTCATTTAAGTCATCTTTAATGTTACATACACACACACACACACATAATGCCAGAAATCAGGAATAGATTTATTAGACAAGAATAAATCTTTAAACTATCGAAATGGCCTCCAGCTGATTTTCAGGCACAGGATGGGGAAAATGCAGGGCCACATTTGCTATTGTAACTTCGATTTTTCGTGAGATCTTAAGCTGCAACAGAATCTAAAATCCTTAAGCTGGCAACAACTACTTACTCCTATATAAATACATTTTTAATTTGCATGCATAGGCAACAAAGAAATTTAAGTAATCAGTCTTAAGTCTTCAGCTGGCGTACTTAGACAAAGACCTTATAGATCATACAATATATCGTTCACCCAAAAATGCAAATATTTCAATTGTTTATGAAACCATTTGTTATTTATTCACGTTACTTTTGTTCATGTTGTACACGCAATTGCATGACTGCCTATACCTGGTCGTAAGCAACCTGCAGTGTTTAATATTGGTACTGGTATGAGGATGGGAAACCGACTGAACACGTTTTGTTTCACCGATATGAGTACTTTTAGTTTATACTTTTTTCATTCACCCTGACCTGATGATCACATGTGAACACTGTAATTAATGACAGGAAGATATGTTTATTATGTTATTAGATTTACTATAGTTAATTGCCAAATTTATATCTTCAAAAAAAAACAGATTAACAGAATTTGTCATAATTAAACCGAGACACCCAGAGATGGACTCGAAAAAAAACAGATCTGGGTGAAAAAAACAGCGATGGGAGCTCTGCTCAGTGTCAGTGACAAAATTTCTTAAAAGGGGCTTTCCCAAACTAACTACCTAATTTCTTTTTATCTCAGACTCTGAGCTGCTGCTACAGCTCAGAGATGTGCTTGGATTAGATTTTTTATTTTTTGGATCCGGACTCCTGATGCTTCAAACAGGATCAAGATGGATTTTATGTTTGCTGAAAAAACGCTAATGGTTGCTTACATGACTTATTACATGACTTATACTCATGCGGAATGAAACAAGAGTCGAATTGTTTGTGTCATGTTGGCACCGGACCCGGAGCGGATTCGGATTGAAATTGCAAAACAAGATTGGATCCAGATTCGCAAAAATCAGAGTCCGGACACCTCTGCTATATGTTCCTTTTCCTTATTAGTTTGCGTAGGTAGATGACAGGCCAGCTAGACACAATTTTTCAAGTTATTATATTCTGTGGACTCACTTTTGTTTAGATGGGAAACATTTTGTGAAATTTACTATGTATTTTTCATGTTTTCCGATTTTTTCCTGTTTTTGAAACAGCTTGTGTTTGGCTACTGTGTTTCATTTTTGCTCCTTTCTTCAGGACAGTGTTTGTCTAATTGAGTTTTGAACAATCTGGCAACCCTGTACGGTGGTACTTGAGTTCAATTGTCAAAAATTTTAAACTTAGTAGTATGGATAAGATATGAATTGCAAAAAACGTTAAGTATCGACAAATCAATATTCCCAATAACATCGCCATTATCAATTTTTTTGCCAAACATTTGCCATAATCCGGAAAAACATTTGCCAAAACCTATTTGTCATCAAACAAACATCTGGACTGGTAACCCACTCTGCGTGATAGCCTAGTAGCCTACCAAGCTACGTAGCGTTAGCGTGCACTGTTTAGTAAACATACGAGAACAAGATGGATATTCTTAATCCTCAGTTGCTGAATATACATGGACGAATATATTGTAAATACAACAATGCCGGCGATCAATCAATGGGTAATCTAGAAGACAACTATGGTGTCGATGAGCACGTCGTAACAAACGTTTGTTGGGATGATCCATGTGATTCCCGTGATAATGATATTGCGCAAACAGCTGATGGAAGGTTTGTTCGTAGTACTGTGTTAACTTTTAACAGCTTGGAACTATCAAAAAATTTAAAAACCGTACTTAACGTGAATTTACTTTTCTTTTTGTGTTTATCTGTTGGATTATTTTTTATCTATAACATTAGATTGCATATAGCCTATGTATATAACATAAGCCAGGGGTGGGCAAAGTCCACCTACGGACCACCTTTTTGGCCCCCTGGTCTGCATATGGTAGCCTGTGGCCTTGGGAATTTTTTGTGTGTACTGGTACTAGTGGTAGATAAATTTTCAGTTAGCCTTTCACCTGATTTCGATTCACTTTCCTGTGAAAAACAACTACATAACATTTCTCTTGTAAGTTATGTAATGTGTATTATATTGTTTTATCTTGTGTATTATATTAATTGATTATATTATTTTTTTACCCTCATCTGATGGATTATAATTAACGTTATTACCAATAAGTCATAGCAGTAAAGAGAAATTTTATGTAAGCTGCTATAGGGCCTGTCTACCAATGGCACCTGAAAATGAAAACGAGGCCCATTGTTGCAGCCACAATGCTGCGTCCCCTGAGCCACCTCAATAGAGAGTCAAATCCACAACCCTCGGCGTAAAAGCAATAGATTCCCCCCAATCAACTAGTTAGACTCTACTAATTGCTGCTACAAATTCAANATTATATATGTGTTGAATCACCATGCCACATCATAGAGATAAAAGTTTGCCTGGCCCTAAATAGTGGAGCTGTTGGCCTAGCAATGCCAAAATTTGCAGTAAATTATGAATAATGAGATCAAACTAAACTTGGCCTTACAAGTATAATGAAAAGCGCCACCATTATAAAAATCACTGCATATTGCTTTAAGGCAGGGATGGGGAACCTATTTACTATCACGGGCTGCATGAATTGTGGATTATCATTGGCGGGCCACAAAATCGATGAATTTTGTCCTAAAATTCTACCTTTATCTAACTATAAGGAAGAGTGACTTCTTTGGACTTGCTATCTAAATACCTGCTTGACGTGGAGCTTCGTTTCAATGTGATGCTATACTCTAACTCGGGTAACGAAAATTCTGATGCGGGCCATATCAAATGTTCATGCGGGCCGTAGGTTCCCCAACCCTGCTTTGACGATTGAGAAATTTTAGCCACCTTGCTTGGTTTCGACATACTAGCCTTCCATACTTTACATAACAGTGTCAGTGTGCATTCTGTGGCAAGCACATGCACAAGATTTAAAAATTGTATGCAAACCCACAATAGGGCTAAAGAGTTGTCTCCTTTTAGGATAATCATTTGCTGGGATGATTCCTTACTGTCGCTGCTACTGCAGATGATCTTTATTCAGCTATTTGTATCATTTTTTATGATACTGCAATTGTATTGAGAATCAAGATGCCATGTGCTGGAATTAGGATCTTATCGGCCAGCTATTTTAGAGTGAAAAGCAAACATTTGATAAGTTGTATAGTTAAATTTTGTCACATTTGAAAATCTCAGCCTTTTGCATGTTTTGTTGCCAAGATCAGTTTACATACCTTGCATGTGTTGCAAATCGTGCATATTTTATAAGCTGCTGTTATCTGAAAGTCCCTGCACATTCTGCAGGACTTGTATATCTTGTAGAATAGCAAAGTTTAAGCTTCTGTGTGCACACAACTTCTGGTTAAAATTTTAAAAGTGATTATACATGTGCTGAATCATTTGAACTATGAGTTTTGTAGCTTTTTGCATGTAGTTCACAACTGTCAGCTCGTCAAGTTTTGGCTAAAACCACAGAGTCAGATGTGCCTAGTAAGAATTTCAAATTGCAGTTTGTTTNAACTTCCAATAATTGGTGTTATCTGGTGTCTGAAAATGTGCTAAAATATTTGCAATGTCATTAGCATATAACATGCACACAATAGCTTTTATCTTCTAATGAGTTTAGCTTTACATTGTGGTGAAAATTGTTGCGAAGCAATAATTTCTAAACTAAATGCTTTTCTACTTGGATGCAGTATTTTCAGGGGCATAACAAGGAGAGGCAAAGGGGGCACAATTCCTCGGGTGTTGAATCACTAAGGGGGCGCCAAATCACAGGGAGAGGCAGGGAATGACTGCGGAGGACGCCGAAAAATCCCAACAATGTCACAAGTACTTTCTTCAATACAATGCGTTTGCTTCCAAAAAGACCTCAAGTTCGAACATGGGGGCGCCAAACTTGATTCTTGCCTCGGGTGCCATCTAACCTCGTTACGCCCCTGAGTATTTTTTGTATGTATTATAGGCATGAGGTTTTTCAGCTTTTCGGTCTATGTCAGATAAAAAAACTTTGAAATAAGACGTAGAAAAGACATAGAAATAGGAAAGCAGGTCTAAAATTATTATTTTGGTTGCAGTGGTAAACAAGACATCGTGAATCTGACAATAAAGTTGCTTAAGTTTGTAAGTCATGTTGTGGACCTTGGCTAATACCAAGTTTGATGAGGGAAACTAAGCTCTGGGAAACTTTTAATCTATTTGTTTGAATTTTCTCCATGTGTTTCATAATTGTGTTTTTATCAATCTATTAAAAATGATTTAATTCAATTATTGATATTCATGTTGAAAATCAGAAGCACAAGAGAAGTGCCTTAGTTTCTTAACCATTTTCATCCAAACTGTTTTACCATCTGGGTGGATAATGTGCAGGGCATTGGGTGCTTACTGATATCTTTGACATAGCTATTCTTAGCAGCAACATTTGTAACAAGTGGTCTAGAACAGGGGTCTGCACATACTTTTTGGGGCGACCCTAAAAAGTAGTTCTAAATTCTTGTGACACAAACATTTCGTGAGCATATAATTTTGTGGAAGATATTTTATAATTAAGATTCAATTTTAAGACTAACATGAACAATAGCAATTTTTTGCACAGAATTGCATGCAACGTAACACATAAAGCAGTAAATGATTGCATTTGTTGTGTCTAATGAAAATTGCAAATTTATAAAGCAAATATGAATTATGTTGTGACCCAGACTTAAAGGTCTCGTGACCCAAATGTTTGCAGACCCCTAGTCTAGAAAACAATTTTTTGTTACTGCATGTTTTTTAAATATCATGTGCATCTCTTTTGCCCCCATGTTTGTTCTGTAGTTCCTTTGCACGAATATTTTAATGATGTTTTCCAGATACCAAGCATCCATACCAGTACCATCTGGTTTCTTTAAGTACATTATCGGTGTGAAAGGTACAACAAAAAAACAATTGGAGAAAGAAACTGGTGCAACTATTACAATTCCTCCCAGAGGAAGTGAAGGAGATGTCATTGTCAATGCAAACAACAGCAGCAAAGTTGAATCTGCCAAAAGTAGAATTGAGTTGCTTGTAGCAGAAAAGCGATGGAGAGAACCATTCACACACTTTGTTACAATACCTCTGACCAACCAAGGAATCAAAGACAATTTCAAGAATTTCAAAGAAAATGTTCTAAAAGCAACATTCCTTCAATCTGGAATTAATGACGTTATTTTTCAGAACTCTGATAAACTTCATTTGACCATCTGTACTTTGGTACTTCTAAGCTCCAATGAGATTGAGAATGCAAGGCATGCAGTAAATGAATGTGTAACAGACTTGTCAAAATCCATGAAATTTCCTTTTGAGATTCAAGTTAAAGGTCTTGAATACATGAATGATGACCCAAGTGCAGTTGATGTGCTTTATGCTAAAGTAAGTGTGTGACTAGTTGTGTCATTAGGTAGTGACAGTTGGTTTCTGCATTTCTATTGCCAAGAGCATTGGTAACAACAAATAAGTGTCAGAATTGGCTTAAGGCTTGTAAACTAGTAATATGTGAGTGTGACACTGATCATAATTTGCACACTCAAAATATAAGAGAATCCTTAGCATCACGTTTTGGTTCTTGAAAATAGTATTTAGCCTCATCTTCACTTATTTGAAACCTGTTCATGAAGTGATAGCAGGTTTTCTCAAGCCTTCAATTGTCCAAAGAAATTATCTCAAGAAACTGATAAATAATGTACGATATTGTAGTTTTTGTCGTGTTGAATGGTCTGTGAACAGTAGTTTAATAGGATTCAAAGACACTATACAGTTATAAAAAGTGGTTAGTCCCAGTCTGTTTGTAACTAATTTTCCATGAGTACTATTTCATCAATAATTTCACAATCCTTGTTCGCCCAACTGAAAATTTGAGCTTGTTGAGACTAGTCAACATGTGATTAGACAAAATCACTATTTTAGATTGATGACCGCTGGAGGCTTCTTTGCCAATCAAGTGTGTCTTTCAAATCAGAATTGGACAACTAGATAATTCTAGTTGTCCAATTTGACAAAATAATGCGAAATGAAAGTAACTGCAATTCTACTCTAATTTATAAAATATTCTTCTGTTCAAATTTTAGTTATCTAACTGGTTTTGCTGAAAATAATACTTTGTCCAATGGCATTTTTCTGCAAGCGATTACAAGAAGGAAAAAGGCACAAAAATATCAAAGTGCCTGGCCACCATTACGCCCCTTAAACCTGCCTTACATCATAATTGGGCTGGGCATTATGACGAACTGTAGCTGTACGACCTAGTAGTAGTATCCAGTTAGGTATAATAATGTAGTCTGGCAATGGAAAGAACACACTTAGACTGGTAGTTGCAATAGTTGATATGTTTTGGAAACTGGCATGCATTACAGTACTGTAGCATTACGCTATCTGTTTGTGGTGATGATAAGTGGAGATTTAATTTAGTCTGGATTTAAGTTAAGAGAAATTGATTTATAAATTCTTTACAGCAGTACCAACTAGAATGGTATCTATAGCCTAGCCATACAAAAGCAGGCCACAGTGGTCAATTAATAACTATGAGACTTTTAATAGCTCAACTTTGCATTGACTAGCAATCAAAAAAATTCTTTTTACCTTTATAGCCATGAAGACTATACACCAGGGGTGTATTGGAATGGGAACGGCGTTCCCACACCTTTTTCCACTAGTAACGTTACTTGAAGATGTGGGATCCCAACGATAACATCAAAACATGGCTGCAATTCACAGATACGCTAGCGACACGCAGATTCGCATTATTGGTCAAAACTGCACGGTGAAACAGAAAGACACAGTGTGGAAATTCTTGTAGGCTAATGCTCACTTTATTCGAACTATTTGGTGCAATCTTCATTTGGTCTCTTTTTTTAGCACTACACCCCTGCTATACACAAATAACATACTGTTATAGAATTAAATATTAGTATGAATGAACATAGGCATAGCCAGAGGGGGCCAAAGAGGCCATGCCCCCCCAAATTTTTATAAAATATAGCCATTTTGTGGTTTGAGAGGCGTTTTTCTAAGCAAAATAGTGTTATTCGCCTAAAATCAAACATCTTGGCCCCCCAAATTTTTGGGCTGGTTATGGCACTGTGAAGGAATCTACACAAGAAATCGAATTAAACATTGATTTGATTTGAATATGTACCTCTTGTTCGGAGTTTAGTTTAATTTTTTGTTTCGTGATTTCAGAAATTTTAATTCTAATCTAATTTTTCAAATGCTGAAAAAATTCTAGTTGTCCAGGTCTGCTTGAAATAGCAAGTTTTAGTCTTTCAAATGATGCTCTAGAAAACGCTATTCCTTCAATAATATATTTACCGTATATCGTTATAATAGCTACTGTAGAATGTAAAGAACAAATGTGGACATCATGAGCTTACAATGCTTATGGAAAAACATGGAAATCTTGTCTTGGTTCCAAGTTGAATACGCAGTTCACCAGCTGATGCTTGTGATTCTGCTTTACTGTTTTTTTATGTTCTTGCTGCATGATCTTGACATGGTTAAAATTCACAGGTTAACTGTGTGGATGGGTCAGCTGCTCTTCAGACACTCGCTGATAGCTTGGCACAGAAACTGGTACAGAGTGGATTATCGCAGAAGCAATACGACCGGGTGAAGCTGCATGCCACGTTGATCAACACCTTACTGGGTAAAGGGCGGGGCGAAAATCGGGATAAACATAACCAAGGCGTCCGCGCAACTTTCGATGCTCGTGAAGTACTGAAGCAGTTTAAAGACTGCGATTTTGGAAGTTTTACTGTGAACGAGATACAACTTTCCGAGAGATTCACAACTGGTGAAGACGGATACTTCCGGCCATCTGCTACCATTTGGTTGTCAACATAAAACGCATGGCCAGTGTTGCCACTGGGGTCAGTCTCGTTAACATCAGATTGTTGCTTGTTTCAACATCAGATTTGTACGTTACAATTTCACTTAAGCTAAACGCTTCCGTTTCCAATACCTAGCAAAGCGCGATAAACCTTGTTGAAGTTTTTTAATAGAGAAGTCGGTCACGTTACGCGTAACGTAAAATGTTATTCTCAGCGCAGCCGCAGTGATGGGAACTTTTTCAGTTTGAATTTTGAAACGAGTATAAAACACACGAGGGTGAGATATTGATGAAAGAAACTGAAGAAGTATGAACCTTACGCATTTCATCCTTACGAGAGAAATTGTGGGAAACATTAAGAACAACCCAGGCAACATTAGATTTGTAGTCAAAACATCAGACATCAGAAATTTATCTAAAAACATCAGAAGTGGCAACACTGCACATGGCCTACGACCAATCAACATTTCTGGAAGTTAAAGTGTTCGTCACGCATTTTACTGTTGTGGGCAGAGTATCTTGTAACCAATGTATAACTCAGTGTTGGAGTGCTGTTGAACCTGGTCTACGATAAGCCATCCGTTGTATCGGTTTATTCACTATAGGCCACTTACAAAAGGTGTACCAAGGGTATAGGTCAGGGGTGGCGAAACTGCGGGCCGTATCCGGCCCGCCAAATACCTTAAACATTTTTTCCAGCACCACGTTTCCGATTGTGGACAGCAGTGGAACAGCATTGGTTGCCTGTCTCTTGTTGACTTGTCTGCCGTAGCAGCACTTAGCTGCAAGCAGCGCTATAAATATGTCAACAAACTGTTGTGATTTTATTGCTATTATTGTACTACAATACATTTTTACAAACTATTTTTGCATAGATTACGTAAATCGCACTGTATGCGGCCCTCCAGTGGCCAGGCAATCGCGAATTCGGCCCTCGGGTCAAAAAGTTG
>JGI24022J15233_10000617_pt1 | contig 24277 bp, 13 predicted proteins | sample Ectturendosymbi2_FD_15233 | JGI IMG/M metagenome (IMG submission 15233)
GCAGAACTATCGGAGATGGCTGTTGACTTGTGAGGTATTTGATGATATACGATATCATATCATATGTGACTGTGATTCACGCTGAAGGACAATGAAACTAGATTAGTTGTGAGATTATAGTTACAATAGAAATGTTATTATATTATCATATTTGTGTAAACAGTGCTATTTTCCGCCTCTTTAAAACCAGCCAGGTAATCCTGCTTGAACTCTTTTCCTTGGCTAATTGATAAGCTTACAATAGAGCATTCTGATCTTGGTTTATATAAATCAAAATTAAACCACGTTCACGAGTGTGTGTACTACTATTTTTGCGAATTCATGCTTACCACACATGGTACGATCTACTTTCAAAATATTGATGCTGTGAATTTTTGTGCGTTTCTGCTAAACTGTCTAATAAGATTTAAAAACGCGGATTTCTTCTAATATTTCAAATAAACTAACATTCAACAGAACAATTTCTGCTTTGACTAAGCTTGCAGGACATACATTCGAACGTTCTGGGCAGCAGAATAAAGAGCAAATTGTAATTGAAACGCACCTTTCCGAGTTGACGTAGTTGGTAACAGGGGCGTTAAGAGATTAGATGGCGCCCCGGGAAAGAAGCAAGTTTGGGGCTCCATGTTCAAACCTGAGGTCTTTCGGAAGCAAATGCGCTGTTTTGAAGAAAGTACTTGTGACATTTTTGGACTTTTCAACGCCCAGTCAGTGATTCGGCGTCCGAGGAATTGTGCCCTCTTGTCCCCGTCGTTACGCCCCTGGATGGTAATGACTGACGGAATATTCGCACTAGGTTTCTTGGGAAAAGTTTTACGATCGTGGTGGACATTGTATCCCTTCTGTTTGTTGGACCAAGGAGCAATGTAAATCATTTGTCTTCTGTGAGTAATCACATGTTGAGTTCACTTGGAAAACATGGCAATTATTTTTATCTGACGGAGAATAGCTGCAAAGAAGAAAAGTTTCTTCATTTCCCTTGGGGCAAAATGCTTTTCCAAAACGTAAATTTCGTCGTCTTATGCCAGTCGGCAGCGCATGGTATTCCAATAAGCTGCTACATGTCGCACACAGCAGCAAAATCTAGCAAACACTGTGGTGTAGTGCAGGGCTTCTCAAACTTTCTTGTTCTGCGACCCATTTTTAAAAAGATTTTTCTATGCAACCCCCTTCATGGATGACCTAGATGTTAATGAGACGTGTGAACGCCCCATTACAAATCTCAAGAGGCAATTTTGTCAATGGCGAAATCATACAAATGCACACATTGCGCGAAAGAAACTATAATGAAACAGCCACGTAATGGAAACAGTGAGGCAAAAAAACTAACAAAAAAATTAAATTTATATAAGTTATCAATCACAATTAATGGGATAGATGCACATGCTGATTTTTGCACAGATCTTCCATCCGTAAATTCATACAAGAAAATGGAGCACAAAAGACATACTCAATATTTTTCAAAAAGGACTGGTTTTAGGACTTGTTTATCAATTTTTCATCCTGGGCTTATGATGGCAGGTGTACGAGTATTGCTGCAGGCCCGCAACCAAGGCATAGGCAACCGGACAATTGCGCACCCCCGGAATTTTCAACCCATGTTTTAATTGTTATGTACAGCAACATGTTGTTATAATCTTATTTGCCCCCCTCTCGAAAATAGCACAACAACAAGCTACAATCATTTTGCACCCCCCACGAAAATATCAGCTACTTGCAGCCTTGTGTTTCCGCCTGAAGTTTCAAGTACGTATGTTTTGCAGATCCAACTTGTCCTGAATTTACTTCCAAAGTACTTCTGAAACTGTGTATGGAGCTTTTAAACTTTAGTCTAAAACTAATCAGTGTACTCTCAAAGCAGTTAGCTTATCCATAGCCCCTAAACTAGACCTAGAGTTCTAAACACAAGCATGCCTACGGGTCGCAATGGATACAAAAAGATCAATATTGGTCAGTACGCTAAAATAACCACGACATAACAACGGATAACGTATTGTGCTTGTTTTATAATTTGAAAGCTCTGGCAGACATAAACTACTGACAGCGTGAAACATGGTATTGCTCCTAAATGCAGTAGAAATAGATTCACTGCTGGCCTACTTTTAATTTTCTTGTAAAGTTTACAGAAACTTTTGTATCTGAATTTGTCAAACCAATTTGTTCCGCGAACCCAAAATTACATTTCGCAACCCCCAATGGGGTTGCGAGCCATAGTTTGAGAAGCCCTGGTGTAGCGGATACTTCTGTATCAGGAAACTTAAATCTAAAACAAAAACTATCCACCATTTTAGCTGCAGCAGTAAANGGCTGCTTTTTACAAAAAATAACGAGANCACTTACCTACTTATCGCTATACCAACTTAGGTTACTATATCTTTAAGACGGAGTCAATTTGGATGTTTTGCTCACTGGCAATGGAAAAGACTTTGTGGTCAACGCTTGATGCTTTTGTTTTACCCGGTCCTCTGGCCGGCAATCCTTTATGAAACTACCTGGTTGTAAAATACACGTGATGCTTGTAATTGCGATCAACGAATTTCGGTCCTCCCACGACCAATGCCACAATTGTTACCAAATAGTTGTATGTTGTTGTTTTTAAATCCAATTTAACATAGTATCCTACCACTATGATTAAATTCTTTGTAGTTCACTCTGTCGATTGTGAAGTCGGGTTCTAATGACGTCTGAACCGCCACGTAAAGAATAAAGCTTGTCAGCATGCGATTTTTATTGGTGTTTGCTCAAACCTTTAAAATCAATTTACTCTATAGAACAGGTGAGCGTTCAGGCAATCCGTTGCAAGGTCTACAGGTGATATTTGTGGTTGCGTGTACTGCAACGAGAAGCTTTATGTGAAGATGAGAGAAAGTTGCTGGTGTAGCATCGTAGCTCATGGAAGTAGTTTCATTCTTTTATCTTGCTGAATCACTGCGAAAATGTTATTGTTGGGGCTACCAAAAGTGAATAAAGTCAAAATTTTTCTGCCTTTTTTAAAGTTTNTGAAAGACCGCAAACCACGTTTCACGCCCATACAATGAGGGAATCCTAAGTTGTTAGGTCAAAAAAAGACAAAATTGATCATTAGGTCAAAATTCATTCTTTAGTCAAAAGTTTCTTGCAGCACGGTTTTTTTCTCTTTATCGATATTTGATTGGAACTACAACAACAGATATTGATATGCGCTTNCACGTTTATTTGCAANTCTGTAATTATAATGGTTTTGTTGCGATTTCTGACGTAATAATGTTGCTTTGCCTACTACTGGAGATTGAATATTATGTAGGATAGGCATGGTAAAGCAAGAAACATGGTCTTATAGTACTTGGTTTGGGAAATGCTCAGTCCATTATATGCATAATAGTTTTTCAACTTTATGATATTCTCGGGTTTGACTCTACTGTAGTTATTAATGTACTTATCAATATATCATCCCCGAAGTTAAGAACCAATTTTTTTTATTTTGAAGCATACAGTACATGTATATGCTTTTGGGTCAACCTCAACACCTAAGGCTGAATTATTTTGCAGTTGCAAACGCAGATAATTTATAGGTCAAACAAAGTCAAAATATGTAAATTATAAAGCCAAAATGTTACGTTTTTAGGTCAAAAAATTGGTTGCCCTAGTTGCTATGTGTCGTTTTCTAGTGAATAAGCTGTGGCACGGACAAGCACATGGCTTTGCTGTGTTTGTACAGTGTATAGCACAATGTTTGGAGACGTCTGATAACTCAAGTCGTGGAAAATTATTGGTAGTGATGATTCATTTGAACTTTCTACCAGGCGGTAATCGTGAGCGGTTCTTGAGCTTGTCGATAAACAGTACTTAGAGAGCAGGACGCTTTACGCTTTACTTTCAGACAACGTGCGAAAATACTGGTAACAGTCTAAAGTATTTTGCGGTGTTAACATTTGCCCAGAGGCGGATCTTAGAAGCACAAACAGTCAACTCGGTAGCTTAGCGAATTGTAGCAGTTTCGTGTTACTGTGATTCATACTAACGTTCCAAACAAGCTTTTTTTCTGAAATCAAAATCATGTGTGGAACGTGAGATACTGCGAAGGAAAATATATCTAATTTCTCGTCTTACTTCTAGGTCTTTGTTGATATTCAAAAATATTACTTTATGTGGTGGCTTGCACAGTTGTCTAGAATAAAAAATTTTTGCAAAAAAGTTTTCATCCATGGAATTATCTGTACCGATATTCAGGACTCACACACCAAAATCCTTTAACAAGAAAAGCCGAGTTGTTTCGTGTTGCAGTGAATTCCCAAATTTTGAAGACTTGGACTTGAAAAAGAAGTTTTAAAATGTGTTTGGACATTTACATAGCTGAAGTGAAAAACGAAGTGATTTTCAATCACTTTTTGAATGCTTTGATGAAAATCTGTACCTCCAACCAAAAATATGAGGTAAAGTTTGACAAGCCCTGCAAGTTTCATGTGGACATACAAAATAATTTTTCATAGTTTAAAAAATAACAAAACTTGCGTTATCACGATATTGCATTGCTGCTCTCTGCCAACAGTTTGCTCTATAGAAAAATTGAATAATTCTGCCTCTGCTTACCGAGTTAGATGAATCATTTCACTTTGCCAAGTTTAGATGATATTATCTTCCTCAGAAAAACCTTCGGAGTCGAAGTGACTTCTTTGGGATGAAAGCTCGAAGCAAATGTTTTTTTGCAACAGACAATGACGAAAGTGATGGTGTTCACTTTATGGCACTTAAACGAGCGTTTGCTTTGCTATATCACTTAATGAGGACTCCAGAGTCTTCAAGTCTCTATTAGATCAAGTAAAATGATCAGGAAAAAATGTGGAAGCATTATGTAAAACGCTGATTTCTCTCGTTTTTTTGCAATAAATTGCACTGTATAGCATTAGCTCCTTGTTTCTTCGTCAGGGTTTGGTGTATAGAAAGTAAAAGAGTCCGCATAATTGCATGCATCTGATAATTTCGTTAATTTGATAATTTGTTTTTATTTGTCAAACCTAAGCTTTGATTTGAAGACCACGGCCAATGAAACGGATTAGAGACCTAAGCCCGTGGACCCTCATCGTGGTCCTCTATGTAGTAACTCGAGTAATGATTGATCAAGAAGTGCATTCTCATTCCATAAGTTTACATTGATTATCCTTTTTCAGTATGTGTACTTCTGCGAAACGTAACTACACTAATGAACTAATGCATCAAGGACTTGGGCAACATTGCAATCTGAGATAGAGTGGAAAATTGTTGGAAACAGAGATCTGTGAAAAAGGAAAGTAATGATGATATAAATGCCTCTGCCTTATAGCGTGAAGCAGCGGAAACAAACGTGGCATTTATATTAGACATGGACAAGTTCATAGGGACACCAGCAAAATCCCCTCAATGAAATTTGCTGCAACGTTTCACGCACTTCCAAATTTCACAATGGTGCAACTATTGCTTTTCCTAGCTTATATTTATGCAAAGTATCAATATTGATAGGAGAATAAAATTTTACATTTTTTGTAGGATTACCCATGTCTCAAGCACGACACTTCAGCTCTGCTGCCTCTTTCTAAACAAATCGTTGGTACTCTCGTCGCGCCCCTTGCCGTCCAATGCAGTTGGACAAATCGTAACATTTGCTGTCACTTTGGAATACTTCATTCCATAAACTTTATCAGTACAAAGTAAAGTTGCTGAATGTGACTACAGGTTTTCAGCATGTTATATTATTTCTTAAAAGGATTTTCTAGGTTATTTTTTGAAGCGTTTATTTTTAGATGCAGATGATGTGGTAGCAGTATGAATCCCAGGCTTCGAGGTAAATATTGAAATTATCCCCAACTGTCGCATTCTTGCAATATCAATCTAAAATTACATTTTACTAAGGCCTCTAAAATTCTGGCTCTCGCAAACTAATCAATAGTCTTTATCCTATATCCTATGTAGATTACAATAGCAATATCTTCTTTAAAAAATTTAAAAAGTTTGAAAAATGACGCAGCATTTCTAGTCGCGACAAAAGGTTCTACTAAATTTTGCAGTAAAGATGCAATTGCTTTTTTCATGAATTTTACTGCAAAAAATAAGAGCTTACCTGTAGCACGTTTTGGTATGTTGCAGTTATCAGCAGTTTTGTAAGCAAAGAATAGCAACTGAACTAAACAGAAACGAAAATGGTTAACAGAAAAGATTTTTTTGTTACTTGGATGCGTCCATTTCTGGCCGAATTTTTCGGACAACTTCTTTTCGTTTTTTGTCACTGCTCAACTGTGAGAACAATTGGAACGGCCCCTGGAGGTGGAGCAGGAAACCCCTTGTTGCCGGCTATAAGCGATGGTTTCATCATTGCAGTTCTTGTCATGGTGATCGGACACGTCAGGTACAGCAGCATCTCGATTGTTTTTCTGGGTGAAGAAATTTGTGGAAACCGTGTACCGGTAGACATAAAATTATTTTTCTATCAATAATGGTCCCAGAGAAGACAACAAAACTGTTACTCTTCAGATTGTGTTGGCGTAAAAGTGGTATTATTAGGTATGCATTGTATTCATGTAAAAGTGGCATTATGTATGTATGCACATCAGTTTACTTGAAAAAAAAATATCATGGACCAGCTTGAACTTTAAAGCAAGGAAAAAATGCTTTTATTCAGCAACCATAAGTTTAATTTTTCGTACCACCATCAGGTCGATATTTCACATACGCTGCTAAAATATATTTATGTGTTCATATTGGAGGCGAATGAAACAAAAAATAAGAAATTTATTTTGAAAAAATGTGTTTCACACACAAAGTTTGAAGCAATTTATGATTCAAACGTGGAACGTACGTTTATATTACATATATACCGAGCGCACAACAGGATTTTTCGGAGACACTTTGAACATATAAAAGCTATGCAAGCTTTTTTGCAGCGGAGCTCACTGCAACTTTGCTGTAACAATTGCAATTTTCTTGGCTGGAAGGATCAAACTTATAATGGTTCCTGTTTATCTTCTGGCTCAAGTGCTCGGTTCGTTGGCTGGAGGCGGTCTCGCCTTGGTAAGAGCTACAATTATGCGGGCAATGATCCATGAAACTGTAGTGATTTTAATTCTACTTCAGAATCAAGCACTGTGAAGTTTGTTTGACATGAGTTATTTTATAATGCTGATTTTTGAGTGATATTGACTATATCAACATTGGCAATTCGCAAAGACCGAAAGCTTATTAGCTTTTCTGCAAAGTACTTCATTGAGATAGCAACTTAACTCGCCCACAAAATCGCTGATTTTCAAGAAGAAAAACTCTAAAATTTGGAAAAAACACGATCTACTGGATTCGCAAAATCTGTGCCTTGACTTTGCTTTACTGACGAGAGATTGTAAACCTAGCAATCTTAACAAGTGTTCGAGAGAATAGTCATAAAACCCGAGATTTAAGAGATGATTGTTTTGACAGCAATACCACCATCGGAAACAAAATACACAGCAGAATCTTTATGAATCGCCACAAAATAAAACTATTTTTATTTTCCTGTATACATTTTTCCACACCAAGAATTCAACGGATTTGTTTCATCCTTTCCCAGTGAAACTAACAGTATGAGCTAATTTCTTTGTTGATTTTTTAGTTATGCATCCCTTTTCCGTTAGTTCAAAAAGAGCATTTTAGAAAAAACAAAGCTTGCATCCACATTTTTCTGCTTGTCTGAGCATTTTGTACGTGAATGCAGCTTGTGGCGCCTTAGCTATCTAATTTGGATGTTGCTGGCAATCCAAGTAAACGTTTAACAAGCGAAAAAATATTTATTTAATTTGGATCACTGGAAAGTTTCGGGATCACTTGCAAAACGTTTTGCTACCCTCGTTGCGGGCGCCTTTGATGGCCCATTTGCGGGATGTAAAATTTTTGTTACATTTAAAAAGTCGTTGACAAAAATGTTTTCACAAGAATCAATTTATATTTCATTAGAAAGATTTTGGCTCAGTTCCAAGCTGTGAGATGAAAACCAAAATGTAGCGTTGCCGTAGCAACAAGCAGGAGTTAAAAATTTATGTTTCATGAATAAAAAAGGAACTCTTTAAGATTTTATTGAAAATAGCAACCTAATAGTTAACTAAACAAGTTACTCATTGAAAAGTGACACATTGTGGCAGGTTGCACATGGAAAAGGAACTGGGGCGTTTGCCCTAGGAGAAGAAGCCAGCATTGGTCAAGGCGTTCTCATGGAAGTTATGATGACAAGTGTGTTGGTTGTTAGTGTTTTAGTGGCTGCTGTAGAGTTAAGCTCTATCACTGCAGCTTTCACTGTCGGATTTTCTGTCGTGGTTGGCATCCTGGCTGGGTAAGTGGAATTTTGAGTGTTAGCTGGATTTACCGCTTTGCACATACCGCAGTTTTCATGAGTGTCCTTTCTGCTGTTTGCTTTATCTTTATCACTGTAGCTTGGATTACTTTGTAAGTAACTCTGTTGATGACACTGCGCAGATTACAATTTCAATTGAAACGTTTCCTCATTTAAGTTCATTGCGATTCCAAATTAAAAAATTCGGCCATGAACTTCAAGACTTGAGAAAACATAAACTAATAGGTGGGGGTGCCCAAAAGACAAAGTAGTTAACAGTTCTTTTTTGTTGCCCAAGAGTTTAAATTAAACAAAACTATTTAGTTTTTGTGCCAATAAACCCAAATCTGCATTACTCTATAATTGTTTCAATCGCAATTTAAAAGCGATATAGTGCTACGTCACGTCACACTGCTTAATTGTAAACAAACAAAAATGAGGTTCCTTTTAAACAACTTACAAATATCTTCACCGTAATGACAATACTTTTATACAACTGTACAGCATAAATGAGTCCAGGAGAATAAGGATTACACCTTAAGCGAAACGAATACGCTCTTAGATTTATGGGGAGTGGCGTGTGTCGCACCATGCAATGCGCTTTCATTTACATGGAGAAAAGAAGGGAATGTTTCAGGCAACTGAACTGAAGATTTCCAATAGTTTCACTCCCCATAATTTGGAACCCAGTAAGTCGCAAAAGTACCGGGTGCTCCCATAACTCATTTAGTGCATTCCGCCTTGATCACCCTGCACTGTTTTTTATTGAAATGTTGTGGATCCTGAGCACCCAGATTGGGTAAGCACTGACTCATAAATGAGGTGTTTCATGTTGTAATTTGAATTTATATTTCTCATCATACATGATACAATGGCTTGCTGAATGATTCAATAATTTTATGGTAATATGGAAATTAATTTGTGTTTGCTCATAGTTCAAATCAGGAAAGACAAATCATCCAGGCTGTTAAAAACAGGTAAATTGACCGGTGTATTTTGTGGCCACGTGAAAAGCAAACCTCCAAAACCAATGCTTATTGGGTGCATTTTAGGGGTTTGGGTGCCTAATATACTCCAAACTAATACGTTTGTGGAAATAAATTGCACAGTTGTTTATACATTACTTTTTAGTAAAAAAGTCTGACCTTGACCTTGTGTAGAAATGAACCTGGTCTCCAAATTTTAGGAAGTTTACTGGCGAGGTAATGGATAAAGGTTTTTAAAATAAAAATAAAAACTGCTATTGGCAGATTTTTAGTTATTTTTGCGCTTATAAACGCCCCTGAGACGTCACATTTAGCCTCATTTTCCTCAAAACTTAGATTTTTGACTGACTTGGTCGATTCTACGGTAAGTAGGATAGCCTTTGCAATCCGACTTCGTTTTTTCTGTATTTCTGTCTGTATTACAGTAAACAGATTCATATTTTCAGATTCTCAGTGAGCGGAGGATGTATGAACCCTACACTTAGCCTTGGTCCAGCTGTTGTTTCCGGACAGTGGGATAACTACTGGATTTATTGGGTTGCACCCATTCTTGGATCTGCACTCACTGCATTGATTTTCAGGTAAGAGAAAGCCTCAGAAGTTTCAAGTGATGTGGAACATATCACAACTTTGTAGCATCATCATAGGGTGTGCGACGGTCAAGATACTGTAGTAGTTATCCAATGATCGAAGTGACGTGTTGTATTTTCAGGTTAGTTTTAAATAATTTTCGCCATTTCAAAAATTAGCATTTGAGACTAGCAGAAAATATCAGATAATATTAGGAAGTTTAGAAGAGTTTGAAGCAGTGGCGTACCAAGGGGTTCAGGGGGCCCAGTGCCCCGAGCGTCGCCTTCTTGGGGCGGCACTTTGTTGATTAAAAATTAATTTTTGAAAGGAGTTAAAAGCTGTGCTCTTCTTTATTATTTTCAAATCAATTTTGAAAGTTTTAAAAGTTCTAATTCTTTTAAGTTTTTGTCTTTAGGAAGGCTAGCCTAGAAAAAACAGTAAATGGGTATGTGGAGTGAGCAAATTGATGAAATGTTATCTCAAAAATCTGGGTCATATCTAATGTGCTGAAGTACCTCAGTGTTATTGTTGAAATCATGGCATTTGTGACACACTTACTGGGAGGCAATTCTTTTGTTATTTTGTTCCCCAGTCCCTACAACAGTTTCTCCAAGCAGGCCATTTCCCCGTTTCCAGTAAAAGTCCTTTAACGAACGAAAGAGATGACATTCGATCGCAGGCTAGCAAATATTACTGGTCCGTTAGTTCGAAGTTTATAATGCCCCTTCTTTCAAAAACTGATGACAAGGCCCTGGATGAAATCACGGTAACCAAAGCTATCTTAATCCTTTTTCTCCTATCGTTCGATTCTTAGCAACTCCCCAAAGGCACATCATTACATCACCTGACACCTAGGCATTGACGACGGACATTTCTTGACACATATTATGCCATCTTTTAATGTTCAGTGGGATATTTTCAAGAAGTGCTACAAGCTGTAGGCTAGTTCAGTGTGGTCCAACCACAGGCTCGCGGGACGCATGTGGCGCGCTACAGCGTTTCCAGTGGCCGCGGAAGCATTCAGGATTAATCTTCAAATCTGAAATATGTTGAAAAGCGTGTGAGGCTACATTTGTCTCACTGAATTGCATGCACTGGATAAAGTGCATTTGCACAAGAACGATGAATAATACCTTTTCGGTGTACCATTATTGTTTTTGTTTTATTTATTTATTTTACGATCAAATTAGGAGGTAGGCCCTCCCCTAACCCTCCGCTGGAGTACCTTACTGAATACCCTCTGTGTTGTTACCCCGGCGTTCGTTGTTTTGAAGAGTACATCTGGTGCAAAAAACTCAGTACCGCCAAATAAATCTGTCTATCTATCCTCTAAACGCGGCCTTCTCAATGTGGCCCCATAGCCAAATTAATTGCACATCCCTGGAATTAGGTAATTTTAATTAGAACAAGCATAACACCTTTTAATAAAAATGTACAATAGTAACACATAGGCTAACGCCTTTTTAGTTTTAAAACTTGTTAATCTGTTGTTTTACAGCCTAAATCATTTTGTTGGAAGTGATCCTGAAGTAGCCACGTTATTGTAAAATAGCTCGTAGTTCAAAAGTAGTTGAGCCACGCTGGCGAAGGCCCTGGGTGGGTTTATCAACATCAAATTTCGGCGATTGAAGTGAACAACTCTGCAAAGGTAACGTTGGCCAGTTTCAATAAAACTGCTCTTTTTCTATGTGATGAATGGTGTTGGAAAATGCTGTTCTTGAAGCGAGATGGTGCAGTTGGTGTGTTTACATGGGTAACTTATAGTTCAGATTGTAGGTTTGAACTGCAAGTAGAGTGAATCAGAGCCAGCCGATAGGCAATGTGGGTTTCGTAGAAGTCTCCTTTCTTCAACGGTACACGTAACATTTGCAGTCATAGAAAAGCCATTTCAACAAGCTTACAAAAGGTGTTGCTCTCATTTTGATGAATTTGAGGCATGAACCTTGTTCAGAAAACCTAACGCAAGGGCAAACGATGAGTTTAGGTATGATTGTGGTGAAGACTTTTATTAAAAGGGGCGTTAATTGAAAAAGTTGCACAGCTTGGCAATGGCTGTACGCAATAAAGTTGTTCAGCCCAATTACCGTAGAACGTAATCACTGCTGAACATTTAAAGGGCCTATCCCGCCTGGCCTGTTTCGTAATACAGTTTTCCAAATAGACCTATGTTGGTAACGAACGATGGCAAGTAATAACATTATACACGTGTAAGTTCATCAAGCCTAACAGCTAGTCCACGTTTGCAGGTCACGATGAAGGTTGCAAGCCAGTGCTCAACCAGATCCGGTTTCAAACCTACTTCACCCACAGTATTTTATCACAGTGGGTCCAGCACCTATAGAGAGCTCCACCCAAGTGCCGACAAAAACATCTGAGTCTTCTTATATCTTCTAAGAGAATTAAACCAGGGACGCCTGAGAGCGGGTGCGTGACTGGAAATTTCCCCCTGTCCTTACATAAAGGGGGCAACGGGGGCGTCGGTGCCTTTATATAAAAATATCATAGGTAATTTCATGGTTTACCAAGATCGATTTGAAACAAATTTATTGCTGCTCTACGGGCACCCAGAAATTTCAGACCGATTTTCTATAATTTCTGGTATTATTTTTTAGGTTAACGTCGTTGCTGAACAGAAACAAGCATAATTATTAACGATTCTCTTTTTATAAATGTATATTGCCCTCAACTTTGTCCCTGCCTCCCCCTGCCATACCACTGTTCCGGCGTTCCTGATTAAACTCACGTGAAGTAAACAATGAAACGTTTTACATCACTGACATCATGTTATCAAATTTATTATTATAGCCTGCTTTATGCAGTACATATACCTTTTTTAGTTAAAGATGGGGATATTACGCGAAATATTAACATACTGAAATGTTTAAATCTGCAAAGTAGGTCGCCGCCATCACATCCCTTAACTTTGTTGCTTGATCCATTGGAATGAGTAAACAATTAAAGTTAAGTGGTGTGTTTACCGGAGACTAAAAACCAACAGGGAAGTAAATTTGACGAAACATGCCGATTCTATGCATGCATTTGTAAAGAATGAAGAAAAACAGGAAATGTAATTATGAGAAAGGTGGCGACAAGCAGAAAAAGCAAGACTCATAATCGAAAATGAAAAACAAGACCCATTTCAGTTTGTGAGTGTTTGACTGTGATCTTCACGATGCCTATTCAGGGTTTTTTTTTAAGGAAAATTTTAGGTACCCAGTATGCAACTGTAAGGACCCGATTTCTCTGATTTTAGGGACCCGGCTTTCTCTTAATCTAGGGACCCGATGATCATTTTCCCTGATTCTAGGGACCCGAGTTTCAATTCTAGGGACCCGAATCAATCAGGTCCCTTAACACCTTAAAAAACTGCTTTATTAATCCCTATATCTTTAAATAAGCACGAAACGTGGTCTTTTCTCATTTTAAATTCTTCCAAGCAAATTTTAGGGGTGAAAAGGGCGGCAATTTTGTGGTCGGCCCCGGGCGGCACTTAGCCTCGCTGCGCCACTGGTTTGAAGAAAATTTTATTGAAGGTAAATTAACTGGATAACCAATAAAATATGGCTTTCAATCAGTGTCTTAGCGAGGCTAAGTGTTACCCGGGGCGGACCGTAAAAGCGCCGCCCTTTCCACATCTAAAATTTGCTTTGCAAGAATCTAAAATCATAAAAGATTATGCTTCGTGCTTAGTAAAGACAGAAGGGATGTTAAAACATCTTATGCATCAGAGCCAAACATTCACAAACTGAAATGGTCTTGTTTTGTAACTCATGTATGGATTTTGCTTTTTCTGCCTGTTTTCCACCTTTCTCATAATTTCCTCTTCCTATTTTCTGTCTTTTTCTTCCCTTGTGGCTTTCAGCCTGCGATAGGCCGCACTGCTTAACTTTAACTGTTTTGCTCATTCTAGACATAGAAGATCAAACAAAAAAACAAAGAAATGTATTATTATGCGGGGCCCAATTAAAGACGTAATCGCGGGATACCTACACTACAGATGTAAACATTTATGTATGTTGATGTTTCGTGTGCTGTCCCAATCTTTAACCAAAACAAAGTATATGCTATATAATAATAAACTTCATAATCTAATCTCAGTAGTGGAAAGAATGTATCATTGTTCACTTCACGTTTCAGCAGTTGTTTATATATCTAAGAATTTATAAAATGTTTCAGACGTTATTCATGTTGCCACTGGCTTGACCCTCTTCAGGTACGGGACCAGATTAGATAAGATTTGTCAAGTAGGTTTAAAACCGGCTCTGGTCGAGTGTCTTGCAGCCTTCATCCTGACCTGAAAACTTGGTCCAGGTGTTGGGTTGGCTTCTTTCAATTATGCGTGCATAGCGTTATTCCTTACCTTCGTCCATTAGCAACGGATGTCTACTTTGAAAAACTGTATTACAAAGCCTTGATGGGACATCCGCCTTCCTAATGCTCAAAAGTGATTACGTCTTACGTTCGACGGTATCGCTCTGAACGACGTTATTCAGTAAAGCCGTTGCCAAGTTGTGTAAAGGTTTTAGCTAAAGTCCCTTTTATTAAAAGCCTTCGCCGCCATGATAACTAAACATATGGTTTGCCCTTGCGTTAAGATTTTGACTAAGGTTTATTGCCTCTAATTTCGCAAAATGAGAGCAACACCTTCTCTACGCTTTTCTTGTTTAAATGATTTATGCAAATTTCCAAGTGTACTGTTGAGCAAAGAGTTAAACCTTCCACGAAGCCCACGTTGCCCACTGATTGGCACTGATACACTTTACTTGCAGTTCAAGCCTACAATCTGAGCTCTAAATTACCCACGCAAAGACCCGAACTTCGCTATCTCGTTTTAAGAACGTCATTTTCCGATGCCGGAACGTCATATAGAAAAAACATCAATTCTATTGAAACTGAGCAACTTTACTTTTGCAGAGTTCTTCACTTCACCCGCCAAAAGTGGATGTTGATAAGCCCACCTAATGACCATCTTATAGCTTGTGACACTTGTTTCTTGAAAATCTCCAAGAATCCCACTGGACATTAAACAGTAGCATGAGACGTGCCAAGAAATGCGTGTCGCCAATGCTGATAGGTGTCAGTTGATGTAACGATGTGGCGTTGGGGCGTTTTTGAGGATTGAACGATAGGAGAAAAAGGATCAAGATAGCTTTGAATATTTATCGTGATTTCAAGCAAGACCATTTCATTCAGATTTTGACTGGGAGACAAATTTAACGTAGGACAACCGAACTATTAATGTTTGCTAGCCTGCGGACGAATGTCACCTCTGTCGTGTTTAAAGGAGTTTTGACTGGGATGGGAAACGGACTTACTTGGGGGAGGGCAATTGAANGCAACTATGTGTGGTAAAAAAAAGCCCTGATGTTAAGAAATTAACAGGGACACTTTCTCTCCCTGGATTTTACCCAGACTTTTGAGCAAACATCTGATCAATTTGCTCACTCCACATCCAAATTTGCAAGTATTTTACGCTACGCGTCTAGGGCTTCTAAGTACAAAAACTGAAAATTGTTGAAACTACTTTCAAAAAGAAATTTTTTATCAAAAATTTGTCACCACCCAGAAAGTGCCTACCGGACCTGGAGCTCCCAGAGAAAAAATAACTTTTTGCGGTGTTGCATTTACTTACATCAAAATGTTTTAAATTATTGCCGATTTCAAAAGAGGTGTGTGTTGTGGCAATTTCAAATTAAACTCAGAATTTGTATTCACTCTTATTTAGTCGACGCACTTTCCAACATATGTTGCTTTGATTCTATTGTTTGTGGTAAACAATTTTGCAATAATTACTGGTGTTCAGGAACGGTCCCTACAAAACCAAAGTCATCTGACGTTAGAAAAGGGTAGCAGTCGTATATACTACGATGGATTAAACTTCATCAAGCAAATGCTTTATACTGCGGCAGTGCTGCTTGTCGCTTTCACGTCTTTTTGACATCTTCTGCGTTATCGAATACCTTGAAACCTTTGTTTGCCCAAGCGTACTCCTTAAATCGTCAATCAATAACTTCAAATTTTCCATACCTGGCACAATTGCGTCTTATAGAAGTCTAAAATTTAAAAACAAGTTTCTGAGTTTCAGCAATTTCTGTAAAAGCCTTTTTTTCAGTCACAATCCAGACATGAATTTTGGTCACAATTCAGGAAAATGCAACGAACACGTTGTCCGTAAATCAGTGTGGCGAATGTACTTTTGCATTAAAAAAGAAAAAATTTCCATCTTTTTGCGTTAAAAGTGTAACTTTCTTGTACCATGCTTCGCATGAAATCAAGAAGTACGTAAAGCAACGTTGCGACATTTTCTTAGGTGCGCAACTAGTCCGAAAACTGCTGGGGGCAGAATGATATGAGATGCCCAGAATCAACAAAGATTAGTGACAACCTCGCAAAACAACAAAATTTGCTGTACCATTTCTTGCATAATTTGGTTTGCTACCTCCAGTTGCGATATGGCATGGATCCATCCTACCTGTAAACGAGTTCTCAGAATGTTCAGTGCTTTTAAGTAACTACTGTGCAACGAGACCTATGCAAATAACTTGCAGCAATTACGTTTTGTTTTCGAAGGCTTGTTCTGGCTCAAGATGACTATCGCGTCGTATGCAAAGATGGAAGGAATCTTTATGAAGACAAAACCGAAAGAGAAAAGGAATCTGAATATGTCAACACAATCGCCTTTTCCGGTGAAAAATTGTAAAATCATCACCATGCCTTCCCTTCTTCAGAGTCCGAGTTAGCCTCACCATTGTTGCCACTGTCAGTCTAGCAAAAGCTTTGTAGAATTGACTGTAGCGCATCCGTTGAATGAAAAAATTAACGAACACCGATTCTCAAGTATTTCATAGTATGGCGTCTTCGTCTTCTTACGTATCTTACGTATAAGAGACAAGCTTGCTGCTGCTCATGTTCCTGCATTTGGTGTTGAATGATGTTAAATTTAGCCTTCCGCATAAAGCTGCATCAGAGTAATTCCAGCCTGCGCAACAAGACCGTTGTCCGCCTTGAGAACGCAGGTGGGCGCTGCACGTCAGCAGAAGGCACATTGTCAGGGATGGAACCACAGTATGGCTGCGGCATATCTCAATTTGGACAGAACAGCCATTGCAGTTGCTTTCTATTTTCGTTGACATTCGGCTGACGATTGTCAGGTACCGGGGCCCACCACGTGGAGGTTGTCAACACGAAATCCTCCGTGCATACCTCATGGATATCTATAAAATATTGTTGTAGCATATTGTAGGATTTCAGCGTCGCCAAGGGCGAAAAACGTTCACAATACGATTTTGTTGCTTGCAACATCACTTTTTTAGCTGTGTTGAATATTCGCTTTACAGGTTTTATCTTAAGTTCTCTGCAGTATTTCATGGTTGGATATTTAGCAATGTAATTTTCCTGCAAATGACGAGAGTAAACGCAAGAAAGTGGGCTAGTTGGCAAAAACTAGTTCCTAAATTTATCATTGAAACTGACTTGGATGTATTGTGAATGTCTGTTCTGTTACTTTTAACTCTGCAAAGTTTTTTTCATTGATTGCCAATTCCTTTTTGCTGTGTTTTTACGCAACAAAGGGAAGGAACATCATTACTGTAGTTTATGAAACGATATTTTTTTCAAAAACAATAATTTTTTATGATAGTAAACATCCACTAACACACGCATTTTAGTTTTATTGTTTGATGTTATTTTACTGTACACTTGCTGTATCACGTGTGAAATAATTTCAATAAATATTTAGCACTGCAACGTGCAGTTTCTGATTAAACCCACAGAAACAGAAAAATATTAATACTTTTTTGAAAGAAATTTAATGGTGTCAGGTGTTGCAGGGAGTTTGCTCCGATTTGTCTTGTTGTCGTGAAATAAATTTTGGAGAAACAATAGTTTCACCTAGTGGCTGATCCAGCACAGCAGTATCGGGCAATTGAACACGCAAGCTTCTGTTGCGTCCATTGGATATAGATGCGCTCCTTTGTGACACTTACAGAAACAGCAACAGGGACTAAAAACACTCTCTGAAGCAGTGGTTTTCAACCTGGGGTTGCGACCCTCAGGGGAGTCGCGAACCATCTTGGAGGAGTCGCGAGTAGATACACAGCTGTATTATATTTGCTTTATTCGATTGTTATCTGGGGATCACTGGGCTTTTAGTGGGTTGCTACATTGGGTCGCGGCACAAAAACGTTGAAAAGCACTGCTCAAAACATTGCTTCATGCCTCGTTGAACTACAGAATTTACGAGCTGTAAAGTCTGGTACTCCTCTGTTACAAAATAGTATTCTTTCGTAATTGCTCTTCCCTCATTTCTTGTGCTCGTGACAAGGGTCCAGCCACTCAGACAACATCAATGGCGATCCCTATATTTTAAGCGCTAGCACGATTCTCGATTTGCTGCGTGTCTGTGCAAAACTGGCTTGTTTTTGTCCTAAGTTAACTACTTTAATGCTTGATGGCAACCTTGAACAAAGGCAGAAGTGAAAATAGGAATGCAATATGAAAAACTCATAGCTGACTCCGGAAAAAGCCTCCAAATCATAGATCAAGTTTTAGCTGTGTTACATTACCTATATGCAGTAGGTGAGCCAACAGTTCGCACAGTTGTCTTTATCCCAGTTTGGCAACATACAAGTTTGTGGATGAGTTTGTCGAAACAAATTTTCCTGATTTAAAGTGATCAAACAGCACTGAACCACAATGCAACGTGCAAAATGTTAAAATAGCACTGACTAAAGAGCGTTTGGAGTGTGTACTTTGGTTGTTAATTCACAGGAAGCTTCTTCGGGAAACTGACAATCTATTGAGCAGAAATAGGCGCCGGAAGGATTTATTCCGTGGGGACTACAGTTGATTTTTCCTGGGAGCGGCCAAAAGGATTCTCCAAAAGGATTTCTCCAAGCCAACATTAATGAAATTTCATTTTACAAACTACGAATCGAAGAAAATAACATTTTTCTACTAAAAATGTAGTGTAAGAAAATATCAAACTTCAAAATCCAGTGGGGGCAATGTGTAAGTTTCCATTTTAATTTAAATCTTTCTACGGTATATTCATTGTTTCCCGTCTTGTCCATTCTCTATCTAAAAATCATTCTGTGATGTTTCCTGCATACTAAATCTATCATGTTTTGATGGTGTTCGTACATGGTTCCTTCAATAGTGCAGTGCTGAAATAAGATTTGAAATGAAAAATGTAAACCGTTTGAGTCCCGCAGAGCCAAAATTTTGACTCGCACGTGTTTGGCCGTAACTCGCCAATCGATATTGCTAGAGAGCTCTTCAAAACCTCAAAAATGAGGAAGGTATTTTGTTTTCAATTTAGAAAATTAGGAAGTTTTGGGTTCGAGTTTTTTGGGATGACGACACAAGTAGAGGAGGTTAAGGGGCTTTTTGTATGACATCATCGGACCTGAGAAAAAAATTAACGACGCAATTTACTTGAAACCAGGCGAAAATACTCATCTTTAGTTGTAGTCATCCTTGCGTTTGTGGTTGGCAAGTTCTGGCCTGAAAACAACGATTTTTAATTGCCCCCACTTGTGTCGTCACTCCGAAAAAGCTCAAACTTTTCAAAAATTGAAACTAGAAGACTTTCCGCATTTCAGACGGTATGAACAGCTCTCTAGCTCTATCGGCTGGCGAGTTATGGCCGAACATGTGCCAACCAAAGTTTTGACTCTGCTGAACTTACAGGGTTAAACTTTTTCATTGGAAAGCATAGATCGTCAAGCTATCTAGGCAATGATTTCCTTTTATAACATACAATGTTCTGCGCTTGTAAAAAAAATCGAGATAAGAGTGGTTCAATTGCTTTTCGGCGGCAGGTGCGATAATTGTCGATTTATTTTTGCAATTTATCACCAACTGCACAAGTGCCTTTTAAAAAATTTTTTGGAAGCCTTGTGTGCAAGCTAATTACTCTGTGTGCAAGAAAAGCCGAAACAACATTAACATATGCGATTCAAGACTAGCAAGCAACACAGCTACAGCTGCTTCGAAAAAGCAATCGGTTCCGTTGAAAGTCGAATTCGTGATCACTGCCATGCTGCGAACGACCTCAGCAACAATCAAATGTGGAACGGAACAACGGTGGAGGCTTATATTAAAATCTATGTAGCTCTTCCATGGCTTCATTGCTTTTGATTTTAAAACTGGGACTATGCCATTCCACCATAAAGGTTTGGTACCTCCCCACCGAATAGCTCAGAGTAGATTTTATCAGTTCATTTCAACATCACTTTCTGCTTCAAAGCGCCATTTGTTGGAGGAAGTAGTTTCATTTAAAAGCGCTGCAGAATAACTCATGAGGTATATCAGGACGCTTTTTGAAGAGAGGCACAGAAGAATTCAAGACGACTACACCCTCCTTCCAATGTCGGTAGCAAAACTTACCACGCGTGCTTGTAGATATTTACGGAACGGCTGAAAATTAAGTCAGAAAAAGTTCAATTATTGAGTAGTATGTTGTTATATCATGCTAACACTGCAGCACGGCTGTTTCAAGCTCTCGAAAAGACTCTGTTGATTGAGACAAAACCGTCGTGTAGATCCAAGAATCAAATACAACGGCGTTCACGCAGAAACGAAACAACAAACTTTGAAAACAAGTCAAGATGCATAGCATTTTATTGAAACAAGAAAGCGATTACGAAAAGAATGGTTTTGCACAAAATAAAGCGCTACACGAATGTTGATTTGGCCAAAGATTCTTGCAAGCACACGGGACTGGTTGGCGAAACGTGGCCAAGGGTCAAAAGAGGATTGATAAATTTCGCAAGGCAACATGTAGGGTGAAGAGAGCTTCGATTGTTTCGTTTGATTATGGTTTGGTGTAAACAAGCAGCAGTTCCAGCTTAAACTCAAAGGCCACATGCAATTTAAGAGAAAATGTCGTCTGCTTTTAAGGCCACATTCACACACAAGATATATTTCCAAGTAACCAAATTGAAAGTGCGCGTAATTCAAAGTTAATTTTCGCGACAAATAAACAGAGTGAAAAATCCGTTCCAGAGTGATATCAAGTATGTTTCGATTCCCACAGAAGACCTCGGCAGAAGAGCAAATAAAACAAAGTGTTCGAATGTTTTATGTACATTCGCTTGCCACACGTGAGTAGTTCCTATGTGCTCAGGGGTGTATCGTATAAGGTGTACCGTTCTGAAAAACAAGAAGGCAAAAGTTACGTTGTCATTTCTCATCTCAAAAACTGGAAGTGTGGAATGAAACTGTGGCTTGAAACTTGTCAAACTTTTTCCAAGAAAGTTGACTAATGAAACGCAGCAGCTTATTATATTTGACCGAACAAGAGTCTCGTAGACAGCTTTTGCAGCAAGAAGGTATGATCATGCACGGTGCGTTGTTAGGTCTACAATTAAGTTTTCGATCCTGAAAATATCTTCTGCGCGCATCCGTGCTGCTAAAATTGTCAAGGACATCACGTGATCTGCACCCTAGTGGTTAAACATTTTGAAAATCAACAGAGGAGAACTGATCTTCACGTCCAGCATTTAATTGCATAAACTTAACAACGCAGTGATTCGAAACGAACCAAAACTTCGGGTAAGAGCATTACAACGTGTCAAGCGACGCCTACTGGCTAGTGACGATCAAATACAACTAAGAAAGTGCGCAGGCATAAACGTCCACGCCGTTGATGTAAGCTGACTTTCGGAGCAAGCAGAAAAATCTCTATGATTTCATGATGCTTGTGCATTTTCGCAAAATTATCTAATTTGCAAACAAGTGGGAATTCAAGAGAAAAATACAAACATATACTGTAAAATATGCACGCACCGCAAGGTCAAGATTTTGTTCCTTACAGTGTTGCAAACTCACATTCACAGTTTAATCTTTCTGCAAATACTGGAATAAAATACACTCTCTGCACTCGCACCATAGTAGTTAAACAAAGTGGTGGAATTTGTTTATCACAAAACAAAATGGTCTGCAACCTTGTTCCAGCAAAGCTAAAGGCACTTTACTACTCCTTGAGAATTATCCTATTTACGCATAATTATTTCTTCCACTAGTTAGGTTCTACCAAAAAGTTGACTTACATCGCCAAGTGCCATGGGGTTGTCGAACCCACCAGCTGGAGCAGATTTCTCTGAAGAAGCTTTCGTTGATGATGAGCCACCAAACGTACTTGGGAAGGAAGGCATGCTGACCGATGGCATGCTCTTGCCACTGGAGGACATGTAGTAATACAATCCTCCCACTGCCAGGACTACGGCCAACAAAACCCCGATAACTATTCCAGCGATGGCGCCGCCTGAAAGCCCTCCCCCTCCACTGACGTTCGGTGTCGGCTCCACAGGCTCCCCGGAAGGACCGATAACGATGCCTTTTTACGTGAAAAAGACGTAAAATATGCGCTGTTATGACTTGCGCAGACATAAGTCAATTTAGGTTGAAACTGTAGTGCAATAGTATGGGACTAAACAGCGAACTAATCGACCTTCAGTTGCCACATTCGTGATTTGCGTGGCTTAATTCAGTGCAATACCAATTTATGGAAACTGGATGAATTCAGGCGACGACCTAAGCAGCACATCGCAAAATCGTGTTTCCAGAAATATGATTTAGCGCTTATGGAAAAACCAACCAGTACCTTGAGGATAAAAGCATCCACTGTTGCCATCAGTGGTAAATTCAATGTCCCAACAACAGCCTCGCCTTGAGACGCAGTAAGATTCGTCGATTCCAGGGAAACCACAGTCGCTACGTTCGCTCGGATCGACTGCGCACCTCTTGCTTTGATCTGTTGGAAATTTCAAATGATAAAAAGCAAATGTCCTGTGTTCATAAATGTCTGGAAATTGGTTTGAAACTGTTTACCGATATAAACTTTTGAAAACAGTAAATGTAGTTACGGGTGGTATTTATTATGGTGCTTAAATTGGTACGAAGTTTGAGTTAGAAAAAGAAGAATGGTCAGGGTTTCCTTTGGCAAACAATCTTCACTTTTTCCACATTGAGCTTATAACTTTTCAAAAGTTTTAGCTTATATTCGATGATTGAAAAAAAAGATAGGGTGCGATGCAGCCATTTGATCATTGCTTTTTTGGAATGTAAGAAATTACTAAGCTTCCGAAGGTAATGACAAAGTCGATTGAATTAAAGCGAAAAAGTTGATTTACTTTTGAATTTATGTCTCACTGTGGAAACAACATTACATGAAAAAGTAATTGGCAGATCATACTCATCAATGTTACTGATTCCTTTTTGTGAAACGAAAATCACTGAGCAAAGACTAATGATAGCGATCCAATATTTCTGCTTTAATTATCCAACAGTTATAGGCGAATGAGAACTTTACGTGGGCTACCAGAGAAGTAAATCGGAATTTTTTGCTTCGACTTGCGCTTACGGTCCAATTAACTTTGAAGTTCTGAAATATTATCACGCCAATGTCGACAGAAATGTTGCATACGAAATACGAGTTTGGACATGACCTACTTAAAAGTAAAAACCTTCCATCATTTTCTGAATTTGTTCCACGATAGTTAAAGTCAATGAAATAGCTGACCTACAGCAAACTGAAAACAACACCATTGGTCAATCAGGTTTCTAAAAATGTCCGCAAAATTCTTGAAAATTGAATGGTGTGAATTTCATTTTCACCTGACAAGCGAAAGAAAAAATCAAGCTTGGACGTGATGAAACTTTTTAGCAATTACCCTGTGAGATCTGCGTAGAACTCCAAATATGCACCAAATTAAATGGCAAAACTACAGCTACACCAACAGGCATAAAAAGCAAAGAAAGTTGTTAGACTGAGTGGAACATTTAATGACAACCAACCACAAGCATTAGCAAAAAAGCAGCATTGCCTTCAACATAATAGAAAGCATGATATCAAGCTAGTTGTTCAATGCATCTCATTCCTCCGTTAGAGCAATGGTTTTCAACCTGAGGGTGGCAACCCCATAGGGGACGTGAAACATTGTAGGACTCAAGAGTAGACATTTTTTTAACACAGCTGTATTACATTTGCTTTATTCGAGTTTCAGATGGGGCCGTTGGGTTATAGTGGGTTGCTATAATGGGTCGCAGTACGAAAAAGGTTGAAAACCACTGGTTTTGAGCATTATGCGCATCTTGCAAAATAAGAAACCTTTCTTGTTTATCGCGAAGAACATCAGACGAGATGCAATAACCCTTTACAATTTCAGTGCTTCATCGGAAAAGAGACTACATGTTCCACAGAGTCTTTTCGCTTCTTCCTTTTTCATCGGAAATAATTATATCCGTGAGGTGATAAAACAGCGCCATTGCAAATTTTTAAAAGAACTACTAACCGACATGCTTCTTGCAAACAAATCCGCGGTTTTCGTTGCAGTCTACATCGTTCCAAGTGCCGTCCCACGGATACATTTCAACACATTCCTCGTCTTCCAAACCATTAGGTTCATTGTTG
>JGI24022J15233_10000618_pt1 | contig 24276 bp, 18 predicted proteins | sample Ectturendosymbi2_FD_15233 | JGI IMG/M metagenome (IMG submission 15233)
CCCCCCCCGCCGACTCAAACATCTAGTTACGCCACTGGTTGCCAGATGCGTTTTGGTAAAATACCGGAAATTTTGATATGTCAACAGTGCCAGATCTAAGCTGTGTTGTATTTAGTATGCGGCACAGGGAAAATAGAGAGGCAGTCAATATTGCTAAGCCCGAATTAATAATTTGCCTGTACAGTATGTTGGCTGGCTCATTACATTTCGGTGTGTGCGTTACGCGAAAATTGCACTAAGGATTCCGTCAACAGCAGCGAATAAACTTCGCTGAAAGATCTGTCCTGACAAGATTCACTACTAGAGTCATAATTTGAGAAATTCGGCGTTAGTTGTTTTTGAAGTTACGGCAAATTGTTTATTTTGAAAATACCAGCTTCAGGCACTGATTTTCAAAATACCAGCCTTTTACCGGCCTCTGCTAAAGTAGCTGTAAAATACCGGCCAAACCAGTGAAATACTGGCCATCTGGTAAATCTACGTATTGTCATATATCTACGTAAAAGCCTAACGTAATGAATAATTTTTTGAAAAACTGTNCATTTTGACGTAGGCCTATGTTGTTTTTCAAAAACCATGATCTTGGAAATAATTAAAGTCATAAAGTCAAATAATGAAAGTCATATTTTGTCTCAAACAACAATACACTTACTTGCGAACAGTTAGGACATAGAAACATGGGTGGCGGAGTCGAGGGGCCGCATGAACCTAGGACCCCACACTTCTGAATTTCGAATTTTTCCAAAATAAGTTTAAGTAGGCTATCACAATTAGTATTGCGTCCATGGTCAAAATAACTCGTTTAATGAAAAAAATGTTGCAAAATTTTAGCAATATTTGTCAGTATTATCTGTAATATATTATTTGTAATTTGACAGGATTTCGTAATGTTGGGCAGAATACACCGTGCCCAGTCCGTCACCCTGCTACGGCTTGCATCCAGCATTGGTGTTGTTGAACCGTGTTGCCAGATGGTGTAATACAGGGGTGGAGCCAGACATTTTGATTTGGGGGGGCCACTGGAGGGGCCAGTTTTGCAACAAGGGGAGCTGTCAGTGGTCTGTGTCTTATAGCTTTAAATAATTTCAATGCAGTGGCATGACGTCACGCAGAAAATTTTTTGGGGGGCAGGAAAAATTTTGGGGGGCAGTGGCCCCCCCTGGTACCCCCCTAGCTCCGCTCCTGGTGTAATACAACACATTTTTTTACAAAAATGGTGTAATTTTACATGTTTGTGTGCATGAGCGTGGGAAAGATTTTCTCCAGGGGGGTACTAGTGGATTTTTCCAAAAGTTTTTCTAGGGGGGCCAAAAGTGGTGAAATTTGTTTTTACCACTCGAAATTAAGAAAACAGCCTTTTTGCTGAGATTTTCAAATTCCTACCCCACTTCCGACACCCATGTGTGGCGGCCTGGAGATGGCGCTACATGCAAATAGATGGTCACCGCTAGATGGTGCCTATGAGTAACGAGTCATTGTGAGAATCATTTTTGCTTGTTTTTAAGGTGTGTTCTTGTTTTTTCAACAGCCCAGTGGCAACTCCAGATTTATGTAGAACATTGGATTTGAAGTCAGTTCCGTTGGACAGTTCCCATTTCGAGCATAATTTCAAACAAACAATAAGTTGCCCAGTAACTCGTGCTAATATGGATGAGCCTAGTAAACAGAGGACTGACTGGCGTTATCATTGCTCTGTGACGTACGTTACTCGACAATGGAGAAGTTATCATGAGATGAGAACTTCTCATTTATCATTACGTAACTAACGTCTCAGAACAACAATTTTGCCCGCCAGAAAGTAAGCAAATGAAATTTAACTGAGACAAGCGTCGAACGGTTTTATTCAGTCAGAATGAAGGATGATTTATTGTGTGATGAGTGACGCTGTTGACCTGGGTCGCCCAGGTAACAGCCTATTTGAATTTCAGGTGGTTCACCCATACTTTTTCAGAGTGGTGTATTTTTGTCTAAAATTGTCTATTTTAGACCTTCATATGGTGTAGGCCAGGGGTGGCCAACTTGTCTTCGACTGGGATCGATTAGAAAATTTCTTGCCAACTCGCAATCGACAGGTCGGTGATAAAGTCACAAGTACAAATGCCAAATTTAAGTATCGCACGTGCAAATACAGTGTACCATCGCCTTATTAAGTGATGCACAGAAGGCAAAGTGTCTGTTACACCTAAATCGTTATTGGTACTCAATAATAGAAAAACATATTACAACACCTTCGCGGTATCTGCCGTGCCAGCCTATGGTCAGCCATCGCAAGAGGCACCAAAGAATATACGTGACCAACCAACTGATGAATAATTCTTATGTAGCCTACTTTGTCGAATATTGATTGAAAAGTGTTCTTTTGAGGTATTATGTCAATCAGGGACGCCGGGATGGGGGTGCATAACGTGGGCACTACCCCTGCCCTTTGAAAGGGGGGCAACGGGGGCACAAGTGACCTTACATAACAGCACCATAGGTAATTTCAGGAACGCCGGAGAGCTGTGAAATGACGGCAGTATTTCCCCCTGTCCTTTTAAAAGGGGGGCAACAGGAGCGGAGGTGCCTTTTCATAACAGAATCATAGGTAATTTTATGGTTTATCAAGATCGAATTGAAACAAATATATTGCAGCTATTCGCCCACCCATAAAATTCAGAATGATTTTCTGTAATTTCTGCTATTTTTTGAAGTCTACGCTTTTGCTGCGCAAAAACAACCATCCCTCTCATTTTTTGCCTCTTTTGATTTTTGATGTTTTTTAGAACCACTTGGATAAGCTCTACACTTGTAAAGGGGACAACCCCTTTTTTCTGTCCATGTTTATTTATTAATAAGCTCAATAGGGCTGCCATAAATTCAGCGCAAAAAGGGAGGACAATTTACGACTGTCACTTACTTGAGTGTATTATCTACACAAGTCAAATAACAAATAGGCATATTGATTAGTTTTAAGCGTTGAAGTAAAACGTCCAGTGTACTACAGATTCTATCAAAATACAAACTTTTGGGCAAAGAATCATACACAATCATGGTGTTTACAAAGTAGACGATTTGCCTACGTAGGCGTCTTCAGCTCTTACTTAGACAAAATTTTCATCCCCAGTAGTTGTGAGTTTTAAGATTGTAGCCAAATTGTTATGTAACAATTTTGATTATTACGAAAAAATCACCAACACTTTTAGTCGTTTGGTTCGTTGATGTGGTGCCACGAACAGACGCAATAAAAAGATCTTTGTCAAACTGTCACGTTCTACATTTGGCTTTGCGTGAAGTTGCATTGTCGCGTTTCTCGAAGTTATGCTGCACAACTTTAAGGGATGTTGGAAAGCGCTACCACTGGAATACAGAAATTAACTGTGCGCTATTCCGCATATGGCATGATGTTTGACAGAAAAGTATGTTAGTTTTCCGATAATTTTTAAAATTTCATACTTGTAGCTTTATGAGAGAAGAGTTGACTCGTCATGAAAAGAGTTGACTCGCCCTGATCTGATCTTCCATTACATACCAGAAATGTAAGTGTTCGCCCACACCAGGTTAGTCATTATGTCAAGACCTTTGATGCCTTGCTGAGAAACAATTTGTATCGATTTTTTATAATCTGCTCATCTTCATCTAACTTTTTCATCCGATCGCTTCCAATGTTTGATGCTTTTTACAACTATTCATTTTTCCTCAATTATTCAACGCTCCAGTATGATAGAGACCAACTACAATAGTTGTTGGTGCATTGTTTCGTTGTTCGTGTCTCATCAGTATTGCTTTTGTATAGTAAAAAAAATCCTGTGTGCAACGTGTACAAGCCAAGCATACAAAAAGTAAGAAATATAACTGGTAAAATGGTAATTGCCAAATCCTGCTGTAAAATTCAGGAAAATTAATTGGCTGTCGATCTCATATTAAATGCGTTGCAAAGCACTTGAAACCCTGATCGGAACAGTTTGCATGCCTATGTGCATACCCATTTGATTTACCTTTCGCTTTTTTTTCTCTACTAGCTCCTAGCTGTTTACCTCAAAGTTTTGATGTTAGAATGCCTTCATTTCTCTCACACTACTGGATCCCTGCATTATGATGGGTGAATGACGCTTCAATTGGGGCGCTGTTAAAGTGTTTTGCCCTTATCAGGTTTGGTCGTGTGCAAACGTCGATTCTGTAATGCGCAATGGCTAACCATTTTTTGTGCTCTTGTGTTGTATGATTGCATCTGTGATATGGACCAACGAGTCTGTAATAAAATTATTATTATAACATTATTGCAATCGGGTGTCGCTATCGCAGTCAAACTGGTCACTAACTGGTATGATGGGCACAGGGAACTAAACTGAAGCACTCTCAACTGCAAGCCAAAAACTTTACCCGAGCCCTAAACAACCGAACCTTGATCCAAAGGAACATCATACTCTTGCGAGTGGTTTATTTCAAAAATTCAAATCGTGAACAGATTTGAAAGCCACATTTTTCAAAATAGCGGATCTAGTTTTCACGTCACTACTACGTATACTATTGAAGCTGTTTTATACGTGCAATGGCTTGCTAAACTACTGCTTTTTGTCAACAACGCCACGGAAATGGATTCTGCTGGTGTCCGTTAACTTGCATCAATTTGAGAAACATGGCTGTGCCGTGGGTAAATTCTGCTTTAATAGCTAACATAAACCTCCAGCAGGAAATACAATTGTGCTTGAATTTGTCTGAGAAAAAAGACAGAAGCAATGTTTCACCTCAATTTTTCTCATGCCTCGCTAGTCCATGCACTGTCCCAGCGACCTCGATTGAAAGCATAATTTTATAATTAATGTCCCAGCGACTTCGATTTTATAATTACTGTCCCAGCGACCTCGACTGTCCCAGCGACCTCGATTAAAAGCATAATTTTATAATCAATCACAGCTCCCAGAACGCAAAGTGGGTTCGTGAATATTTCTCTACAAAGAACAGAAGTCCAGTTCAGTACGTCTTTCTGCTCAAATTCAGAAAACAAGCCCACGAAAATCACTAGGTCGAGCACTTGTAGATCACCAGCATTTTGAACCACACAGTGTAGCTTTTCTTGTTATGACGAAAAACGATTCCAGTGGTTGACCAAAATAAAATCATCACATGCGTACTGTTTAGCGATAAAATGAGGCCAACGAGTAGCCTATGTATTACGATCAAAGTGCAACAAATTCACGGTTTTTCGTATAATTGCTGATGACAATGGCTGGTCATTGTTGAGATTTCTTGATGTCCTCCATCTTTAAGTCGTCTGCCGCTGTCTTTCCTCGAAAAGTTGCCATTTTGATTTCGATATAAAGCTCCTTCCGTCTGATGGCTCTAGTATTCAATAGTGTTACGTGACGATCAGTGTTAGTGACGTGTGCAGTCACAGCAGAAAAAATCTGACGCAGAAGTTGTTTAAAGTTCGCATTACTGATTAATGTGACAGGCACAACAGCATACACCTGGGCGTCTTCTTACGCCATATGAAACTCCAGACCAAAAATCGTGTTTGACAGAGACAATTTCAAAAGAACTATGTTGTCAAGGGCGGCTCGGAACAGTAACACAGTCAGGCAGATGCCTTCGTCCAGTTACTCCAGCTAGTTTCGGCACATGGTACATCAAATATTAAATTGAATTTTTCATCCAAAATCAGTTGAAAAAAGGCCCCAGTAGACTTCGATGCAAGTCTTTCTTGTACGATAGACGTTTAAACTTGCCGCTGTCAGCAAGGAGGGGTTGGCTTGCTGCTGCATCTTCTACAACAGTTGAAGACTTTGCAAAAGCACATACTCCACGAGAATCGAGCACACAGTTGTAATGCTTGTCAAACACGTCAAACCGATCGATGCTACTGATCCACTACTGTCGCGTAATGTACATGTGTACAAGTTCTTCTAAAAATAAAAAACAAAAACTGCATCAGCCGTGGTGCTCAACGGAAAGCGAAAAACAAGCAGTTTATTAAATTTAGCTCCTATCGAGTGGTTCGAACGAAAGTTCGGGCCTTTTTGGTCCCGTTCTGGTGCATGCTCCTGCCGTTACGGTAGAAGCAGGGCCNTCGCCAGCAGGGGGCCAGTGGTGCCCGGGCCCCCATTTCATGTTTGTCCCCCCGGTTGGTGCATACATCCAATATTGTTTTTAAAAAATGTGTCTCCCTTGTGGTTTTTGGCTCCCCCTGCTGCGAAATCCTGGCGACGGGCCTGGGTAGATGACCATGCGCGTTGTAACTCTGTTTATAAATAAGTATAATCAAATCTTTTCGTGCTCCTAAATGCACGTTTCGCATTTGGTATCGGATACCTCTCACATCAAAAGTCATATAGGTACTGTATATGCTAGACTTGTTATCCCGGATTAACAGCAAGCAGAACTACTAGAGACACCAACTGATGATTTAATTCTTGTGTCAAGTGACACTCCACAAGAGATGAAAATAGGAAAAGATATTAATCTTTCTGGCAATAATGAGTACGAGACGGTAAAAAGAACTACTGGTGAGGATTTCCTACTTAAGGAAACAGAGGTTTGGCTTGCTATTTGTGTAGAATATCAATAAAATCAAACAACTACTGAACAAAGTTCGAATTGACTAATTCTATTAGAATACTGCAAACGTTTCAGTGGGAAAAAAATCAGTCAGAGAGCTTTTAATTTTGACTGCTTTTGCAAATACCCTTAGATCAATTTTAATGAAACACAACAGGCTATTGAATGGTTCCTATGTAAGAATTTTGTTAGTAGTGGCCGTACGTGTGAATATCCTAATTGGAGGAAAGTCAAATGCTTGGCAAGTTCAACAAAAACGAAGCACAAACTTGCCATGAAAAGTGGGTAATGGTAAGAATAATCAAGCAAAATGATGCAATCATTTGTCACCTCTCATAACAAAGTGGTGAATCGCACCACTTCTTTGAGTTATTTTGGTTCTGCGTAACTTTGCAGTTGTCTTTCTTGAGTATAGCTTGGTAATTACACAGTTTGATCATTTGAAAGTAAGGTTCTGTTTTTGTGTTTGAATAGGAGCAAGAAATATATGGAATACCATTTGTAATTTCTTTCCACGTTTCAACACAAGATATTAACAGTTTTGATGTTATATCAAGTAAGAAAAATTTCAAAAATTTCTGATGAACCAGCAGCAAGATTTTATTAGTTGTATAAACTTCAAATTTGTTTTATGTTTTGACGAGTGGTGAGACTTAACAGTAAAGTGGCTTGACCTTTTCAAGATCATTGTTGTTGTTCAGTGATAATATTCTTGGGATCCAGAACAGTGGCTGTAAAAGGTTAATTACAAACTGTTTTCTACTGTTGGCAACTGAAAAATGTTCAACCTGATCTTGTGTGTATGCCCTTAAAAAGGTGACATGATTGTTGTGTACCCCACAGAGGCTTGAGACCTACCCCATTTGTCGTACTGCAAGACGCTAATCTCTACTTTGGGCAGTAATTTCGCAAATATTTTTTTCGGGCAAAAATCAGAAAACTCGAGAAAAAATATTTCGAACCCCCAAACATTTTGTTCCCTACGGCTGCAATGTTTTTATGAAAAAAAACGTTCTTGTGAGGTAACTTTTTTATTGCTTGCAGTCACATTTTCCCACCGACGCCATGACGAACAAACTGATACGTAGAGGAAAAGTTTGCTATCGCTACAAAGGAAAACTGTTTTAAACACAAAACAAACATGCTATCAGCAAACTCCTTTTGTTTGTAATTGCCACTAAGAAGTGCGTCCGTTCGGCTGTATGAAGCCAGCACATGAATTGAAGCTGAATTTTAGAGCTTGCGGTTATGTAAAGCAGAAAGAAAACATTTTTTTGGGTGAGCATAACTATGTACTATGTACTTGCTGCTCTTCAACTTGCTGCTAATTAAAGAGATTATTCGTGTTGTATAAAGGCACAAACGCTGTTTTTTTACCACGAGATTACAATTTCTTTTTAAAGGCATCAGTGAACAATATTGAAAAATTGCTTCACGAAAAAACTGGAGCAGAGAGCAGGACACTTACTCTTTCATAACGAGCGCTACACGTTACTGCTCCAGTTTCTTTGGGTTGACGAACGTTCCAGCATTTCTCTTCGCTATGTTTGATACAGATTGTCAAGAATAAATCATTATGCAACTGAGCAATCGCTATAACAAGAGAGAAAGGCTACTATTGATATCACGAATGCATCTGATTTTTTGCTGATTTATTTAACAAATTCTCAGGCAGATTTTGCGTTTTGTGTTACTGAAAAGAGTTCTCCCATTGAATAGGAAAACGCTTTCAAAAATTATTGGATTCAATCAAAACTACAAGACATGTATGAACTGGACGTTGCTACGTCACGTGTGATCGACAATATGAGCCTTAAGCTGGATGTACACGGCATGCGTCCTATGCGTTTTTTGAGCGCATGAGTCTGATTTCGTGACGTCACGTCTTTTCCTGATGCGTCTGGTATGGCCTGTGTTCGAGTAGGAACCTGTTTCTATATTGACTCATCAAACTCACTGCTCTGACTCACTTTTACTCGAAAGCAGACCATACCAGACGCATCAGAAAAGGACGTGACGCCACGAAATCAGACGCATGCGCCCAAAAAACGCACAGGACGCATGCCGTGTGCATCCAGCTATAAGCGTAATACCTACAGGTAAATGCATCCATCATTTAAACTTGCGTAACTTTGGAGTTAATTTGGTTTATAACAAAACTGACGTTTAAAGAAATTGAAGTACACAAGTTGACGGAGACATTCCATTATCTAAAAGTATAATTTGTTCAATGGGAAATAAGCGACTTATTAGTTACTTCAGTTGTTATATTTCCTACAAGACTAACCGCTGCTTAAGTTTTTTCGTGTTTTGCATAAATGGTCAAACATTATCGCCTTTCGCTGAAAACTATTCGATTGGTGTTTTGTCGGCGATTACAGGATGTCCATTTGTTCGCTTTGCTGGGGGGCTGCAAACCGCCAACATTAGGTGTAGTCAATGGCTAAGGCAATCTAAACAAGACGGAAACCTTTGCTGATATGCAGATTTTGAGAATGCCAAGTGTGAAGATCACCAAACAGAAAAATAGGTTCAGAAGGGTCAAAATAGTGTACAATGAGAGTGCCACTCCACAATAAGAGTTTCATTTCACATTGCTTGCAAAAAACGCCTTAGATGCAACCCTTGCTTTCATAAAAAACTTGCATTCATGTTACGAATCCTATAACAGCCCTCCAATGAAAACACCAAAATTTGATGAAGACAGATCTCGAGACTTTTCGGCAGTTTAAGCTTTTTAAAAAAATTAGGCTGAGCATTTCTACTATACCTTTTAATTATAACTCAAAATAATACACAACGGCAAATACTCATGAATCTTTCGGGGTGCCATGCAATAACCACATTCAAAATAACGTCCCAGATACCATAACACACGCATGGCAATCTACCACACGTAGCCAAAAAGGATATAAGTTATTTCTTTTCCATAAGCAGGGGAAAAGTTTTCGCTTTTGTTTTGACAGAAGCAAGAGGCCGACGTCATCTGCTCGTCGACGTTCCGAGCTACAATGAGGTAGAGGTTGCTTTTCCCGATGCTGTAGAAGCCAAACTCCCTGAGCGAAGGTTACAAAACTTGTCAGAAAGCTTTTCATCTGTGCAGTTATCGAGCGTGGCTCGTCTGGATAAGAATTTCTTCGCAAGTTTTGCAATTAGACAAACGCGATGTTTCAAAGATACTTTGCTGAGTCAGCCCCTACCCATACATTGTATAAACACTGAAACAGTCGAGCATCAAGGTCCGATTTCTAAGTGTTTTGAAAATTAAACCATACCCTAAATCAGTGGTTCCCAAACTGGGGGTAAATTATACTCCGGGGGTAATATGGGATTCTTCGATGGGCAGCGCGGAACCAAAATCACAATGTTGTTCGGTATTATGAGTGATCACTGCAAAAGAAATTTTCGACCTGAAATACGAAAATATTTTATTGAGGGTAATAAGACAGAATCGCTACCTTGGTTTGGGTAACGGTTCGAACAAGTTTGGGAAGCACTGCCCTAAATGATAATTAAATCAGATGAAACTTGACTTATTCTAAAGAGACACTCAGGGATATATATCCCTGGATACACTAACGGACCTTCCAAAATTAAGTCTCAAAGGGTGGTTTTAAACTTTTTTTTATATCGAACAGTATCAGGCAGTATATATGCAAGTAAAAAGTTCAAGGAAATTTTATATCTTTTGTCCGTGAAGTGCAAATGTAATTACTCTTTGCTAGGACACATTGTGACCTGTATGTGACGATTGCAAGCCGTCAAACTTAGTCGATTTCTTGCACCAGACAGCTCCAGCATCAACAACATGGCAAAAACCACAGCGCCTCTTTCGTGAAATCGGTAAATTTTTGGATGGTTTCATGCTTTTTTTCTTTCGGCGCACTTGAAATTTCAATACACAAAGAAAGAAAACAACGGAGTGCACAAGCCCGTTCGACCCAGAGCTTTCGACCGGGGTTTCGACCGAACATTGTCTTGGTTTTACGCTGGCTACAAAATAAGCGCATTTATTTGAAACAATTTATTTCCGAATGGGTGTCATCAGTTTTGGTTTTGACAGTGGTACTGTTTTTCTTTCAAAACAAAAGTAAATTTTGAAACTACTTTTTCAACAGGATGAGCTTGTGCATTTATTTTTATCAAAATGATGCGTCATCTTTCCGGAAGCAGCGCCGTTGCGTACTTGTTGGGAAACACTTTCCTAGATACTCAGCAACCGCAATAGATTGCAGNTATCCCACAAGTTAGTGAAATTACTCTTTTGGAAGGATTCCACAAGGATATCGCGTTTTGAAACGCCCAATATGGTTCCAATTAATTTAAAAATAATCTGCTGTTGGATTATTGTTTTTTTACGAATTTGCAAGACGTCCATGTTTCACTTTGTTCCATAGATTATACACAATATGAAGCACGTGCCGTCTTGCATTTTATTGGGAAGAACCATTAAATGAAGTCAGTGTATGCAGTGGCGTAACTAGAGGTTAGATCCAGGGGGGAAAACTTAGCTGAAAGGGGCCCACTAGAAATTGTACGGGGCCCAATAGCCAACACTCAGAAAAAACTTGAAATATGAGGATGAATCCGGATGTAGATGGTTATACTAAAACCCTAAAGCACCGGAAAATACTCCGAAAAACGCAAAAAACAACAACCGACTGGAAACCAAACGAATACTAAAACGGAATTATAAGGTAACTGGGGGTTCGGGTTTACATTTAGCTTGCCAGGGGGGGGTGTATGCTATCATTGTCTTGCGTTAAACATCTTCATTAGACTACCGTATTTACTCAACGTATTCTGTACAAAATATCGAATGCGTCTTTTGATGTAAAACATCTAAATACTACCAAACAACCATCTGTTTTGAAGCATACAACCCGATACACGTTTAGGCCAGAGTAGAAAAAAGCTTTAAACGCGAAACACGGATGATGACGACCGTGCAGAATAAAGACGTGGAAAAGTTGAGTTGCAAAACGATTAAATAGCCTTAGTTTATCTCACCAGTTTCATAGGGAGTGTTTATAAGCGTAATTGCATTTCTGAAACGTTCGCATGTCTTTTTTTTCTATGGCAGGGGTGGCCAACTCGTCTTCGACTGGGATCGATTAGAAAATTTCTTGCTAACTCGCGTTCGACCGGTCGGTAATAAAGTCACAAGTACGAAATGCCATAGTTGAGTATCGCACGTGCAAATACAGTCTACCATCGCCTCAGTAAATGATGCACAGATAGAAGGCAAAGTGTCTGTTACGCCTAAATCATGATTGTTACGCAACAATAGAAAAACACATTACAACACTTTCGCGGCATCTGCCGTGCTAGCCTATGGTCAGCCATCGCAAGAGGCACCAAAGAATATACGTGACCAAGCAAATTGATAGATACTTTTTATGTACTTTCTGGAATATTGATTGAAAAGTGTTCCTTTTAGGTATCTTGTCAATTCAATGCAAAATCAGGCGCGATCGACCAACTGACATCCGGCGATCGACTTGTTGGCCAACCCAACCCTGTTCTATGGCAATATAACACTTGTGTGCCCATGTCCGTAGCAACTAGCAACTTCTCTTTGAACACTACGATTGGTGTTTATTTTGTAACATCGACTACGCATCTCGCAAGACAAGCATCTGGCGTTCAAACATCCTTTGGGACGACATATGCTTGTTTGAAAAATTTGGGTACTGTCATGCTTTTGCCAAATATTAACGGCATTTTTGCGCTGCGCAACATTTCTCAGAAAACAAGAAGCTCATTGTGATTTCATAATGTCGGAGCGACCTTGTTAGCGGAGAATTTTTCTGATTGCTTTCAGTTTGCCACGTGGTGACTCCCTTCTTGCCATCTCCCTGCCAGATAGAGGGCACTCGGCATTCAAGCCATAGTCCTCTGCACTTCAAAAATCTTTACAAATGTCAAATAGTCATTGTAAGAAGTGGAATCTACAACCAGACAGCTTATGCAGCGAGTGAGTCTGCGAGTTGAGCAACACCTTTGAAGGTAACTGTCGCGGTCGACATCACCCGTGGTTACTCAGCAACGGAAGATGAAATGTTTAACTTCTGGGCTAAGGGTTACTGGTCCATGAGCTCTTCCGTGTAGGCTACCTGACCAACCTGACTACAGCAAACATCACCTACAACTTGGTTGAGAAATTAACAGTTGCTTTTGAAACAGTGAATGTCACTGACGGTGATACGTCCTAGTTTTTTTTTATCTATGGCGTTGCGCAGTGGTCAGTATTAATTGCTTTTTTTCCACAAAACTCACAGCTTAGTTGCAGGCGTGGCTTAAATGTTATGTTTGTTATTTGTAAATATTTATGAGGAAAGAATTAAGACATTTATCCTAACAAGAGCAGTTGGTCATTTTTAAACAAGGTTTTACGACAGAACGTTTGTTTTCAGCTAATCCTATTTTTTTATTCGTAGAAACTTCCAGGTGCAAAGAAACAAAGGTATAAAAAATTAACTGATTTAAAGTTTTCAGCTCTGTAACGTTCAATAGAAAGTCTTTGGCATTACTTCGCTGCTGGCAAAGCACATCATTCAAAGCAAAGGTCTTCCGTTCTTTACCAAGATAATGACAAATGCCATCTCTCTCTCTTTCTAGAACGTTTAAAAGAACAACAATCTATTCCATGGCTCAGCAATTTTTGAGCGGTTTAGGAAGCCATAGTCAGTGCTGTCTCATGCATACATGTGATTAACTTCAATCCAGGCGAAAGTTTTTTTGCTTTTAAACGATTTCTTAAACAAGAAAGTTTTTTTACTTTTAAAAAAAGTGCGCTTTTCAAGAAGTGTTGCAACACGCATTTTGAATGTGCACTATAGCCAGGTCTTTGCGCTGATTAAGTTTCAACATTTCAATGCCATGATTTGTTTGATTTTAATACAAAGCCCACGAACTAAAAGTGCTTCAATTTTCATCTCTTAAAACTACCACGATTTTTCTACATGAGTTGGGAATTCAAGCACTTTTAACACTCTGATGCATATTACGCACACACTCCAACCCACCTTTCGCACATTGCATGATAACCTGCACCGCACCGGGTTTTGTTCCAGAAGGAGCTCTTCGATCTGTTCGCCACAAACATCTCGTACTTCTTGTGACACATGCTACAAACAGATATACGATTATCATGCATCAACGTAATCAAACGAACGTGTGGAAAGATTGTGAAAGCTTAATTAAAAAAACAAATTACTTTTTGATGTCTTTCGTTTGCTTTTACGTTTATACGCAAACTTTAAAGGTAGATCGAATAGCCAAGAATAAGCTAATTCATCCCAGACTTGTAAACGGGCCTCAATTTGAAGCCCGAACCCGGCCCGAAATTTATTTTTGAAGCCGGATTTAGGCCCGAAATCCAAATTACCGAGTGAGTCAAGATTTGCGCAACTGCGGGTCATCAAAAAACGTAGTGCACGGGTATAGCTGAGGGCACAAGGTTTTATCACACCCTAAATAACAACCACCTTGACCAAAATATTGTCTCAAACAAGCACAAACTTAGCTTGTTAGTCAACGATAACACTACGGAATGTAATACTTTTCAAGAAAAAGATAAAGTCTTCCGAAACTATCCACAATGGCACTATAGGCATAAAAGAAATAATCTAGGATAGTAATATAGGCGTGAAAAGCCAGTTTGTATGTCATCGATTTGTAAAACAGGCCAAAAATTGCGTAAGTGATTGGTCTCTTCGACGCAAAGCCGCAATGCCATGGCGTTTTTCTTATCGTTGTCGCCTTCTGAAAAAGAGTGTGTGCCTAATCCGAACAGAGAATAAAAGAACACAGCTGCGCTTGCAAATAGAATTAGCTGAAGAAAAATCGCAATCACTTCACTCAACCGCGTTGAGTACAACAAGTGTAAGTCACCAAAGGAAAAAATCGTTACTCTGAAATGAATGTTATAAAACGTTTTGCATGCAGGCCCGAAATAGGCCTGAAACATTTTGACAAACTTAAGCCAGAACCCGGCCCGACGAGCCCGGCCCCGACTTACAACTCTGATTCAATCTCGTGGTAGTGTTTCAAGCTCATTTTGCAAAAATGCTTTGAGGAATTTCAACACGTTGATCTGAAGTTAAATCAACGATTTTGACGCCGAAAGGCAATTTTGTCCCAGATTTTTTAATCCTATTTTTTGAAGCAGCCCCAAAAGGTTTCACATTATCTCTCTGTTTCAAATCGTTGCATTTCATCAGAAACTTCACGGTTTCACAGCTACGAAGACTTCAGTCGCAATGATGGTGTCTTCCTCTCGAAATATGCACCCCATGCATGCCCGATGGTATGAGTACTTGGGTTCAAAAGATCTTTTGAAACATTCTCTCCATCTGTCAACGATGTTCCCCTCATTCTTGTGTAAGGCACGGTTTTGGTCTTTGATGGATCTAGCTGTCTTAGGTCTTTTTCTGGTAGACTACGAACAGAATACTTCATTGGCTTGCCTGTAACTGGTAACTAGTTTATGTCTGAATTTGCATTTTGGACTTTTTTACCACTTGGGCTGCGAACTTCTTGCGCCTCAGAGTATCGCGAGTGCAAAAAAGGTTCGACTTTTCTCTAACGCCAGGTTTTGTAGGTTATTTCTTTTTGCTCGAATAGCATCTTTCATGCTTTCAACAGGAGATTACTTTTTGCCATCAGTTGTCACGGCAAGTCGTTTCTGACCAAATGCCTTCACTGCTGATATAATTGCAGCTGATTTGAATAGTCACTATTCTTCTTTTGCGTCCGCTGTGCATTCCGAGATATCTCGGAACAAGGACGTTATGTTGTTGGCAAAGATATTTCTTAAATCCTTTCCCAGAAGATCCTCCCAATTTAGTCGGTAGGACCTCCTAGTCCTCTACATTGGTAAAACCCTGTTCATTTTTCCAAACGTGAATTGCAGACAATCAGTTGGTGATACTTCGACAGCTCTGCACCACTTTGATACGAACGTTCAACTCTGACTAGAACAAGTCAGCTGAAACGATGCAAAAATCAATGCGTGACTTGTGACCCAACAAATCTCTGCAAAAGTTGTGCGTGTGAAAATCTCTGTGTTGGAAAAAAGTGTTCATGATGCACAGTGCGTCATTACAGCACAGTTGCAGCATAAGCCTTCTGTTATCATTTACGTCAGCACCACCATGTTGGCTAACCACACCATTCTATTCTTCAGCGTCGTTTCCAATGCGTGCATTTAAGTTCCCAAATTTATTGCTGATCAGTTAGTTTTAGCCCTTCGTAAGGTATCGCTAGTGTAGTAGTCACGCTAGCGCGACCGCTACATGTGAGCACAGTCAGCCAAAGCAAGAAGGGAAAGACCAAGCAAGCGACACTTATAAGTGACTTCCATGCACATGGAAGTAAGAGCTCTCTTTGGCGCGAAGTTAACATCGATGACGTTACAATCAATCCTTCCCGAGGTTCGAGGATCAATCCCACACTGAGGGTGTGCGAACACAACCGGGTCGCACACGCTTCACTAGCTCCCTACACGAATTCTGCGTACTAAACGCTTGAATTTAAACCATATACCTGCGCTGTATCAAACACAAGATTCGGTCTATTAGATGCAACCTCAAGATTAACACCCTTCCTTCCAGTGGAATCCATTCATCAACAAACCTTCCAACTGAGGGCGTACAAGTATCCCCACCACAGCCAGGGCGAAGACTGTGCTCAACGCCTGAATGGAATAGTTTCCACCCGTCGACCAGCTCAACAGTGTTAAAAGCTACGATGCTTGGTCGAAGAGATGCCGACAGCACCCGGGGAATATCGTTTGGCCTCCTCGACAAGTTCGTGCTCTGTCCTCTGTGTGAAGTGACGTTCCAGTCTCCAACCACTGACTAGTTTATGGCAAAATTGCTGTTTACGCGTAGCTTTCAAGTCTCCCAGAGTAAAAATATTGTGCGTTGTCCGCATTCGCCTCTCCAGTTGAGCTGCAGGATCAAAAGAAGAATTGCTCTGGTTGACGAGACAGTCGCGAATATTTTAACAGGCCCCATTGGCTAAAGCCCGAGCGCGGTCCCTGGTAACGCGGGCGACGATCGATGAGTGTTGGTTTTGATCGTTTTTGCGCATTCCGTGATAGTAACTGCCAAATCATGCCGCTGGAAAAACCGGCCGCGTCATTTGCACAGCAACATTTGCGGAAACACGGGGTGGCGCGGAAAGGCGTTGCTTCGGGCCGATTTTTGTAGTAGAGGCCTTGCATTGAGTTTACTGCAAGCGCAGATATGCAGCAATCGCTACATCTGAAAAGGCGAGGTTGTGTACTGCGCTATCAATCTTCTTTCCTTAACAGGACGGATGATGATAGGTCTCTTTTGCTTCACTGATTATTGGTCTTTTTTGCTTTACACCACCATTTATCCCTTTTTTTGTTTACGTGTTTTTATTCAACAAACATTTGCCTGTTTTATGAAACTGCCAGTCACAATGTACATGCTTCACAAAGACTTGGAGGAGCCTACTCACTTTTCGCGATTGTCATTGATGAACGACGATTCAACAGCTTCGGCCGTTGAGAAGGCAACGGATAGAAGTTCGTAGAAGACTAGGTTTAGGAAGAACCTGCATGGGAATCGAAAATAGCTTTACTTCGATCACATCCAGGTTACAAATAGGTATTACAGTAGTTCTTTGCTCACAAACTAACCTTAATATTCTGTGCATCCACCAAAAACCACGAACGACCAGGGCGTGGGGTGTCTGCAAAAACACATTGGCTCGGGCTTGAAGTTGAGTTAAAAAAACAAAAAAAGCAAACAAGAACAAGCACAAGCAACTTTGCTCTCTGTGCTGCAGAGAAAGTCGTAGAAACATTGAGAAAATTTAAGACATGGCTGCTGTTGAAAACGTCAAGTTTCGGTTTGCGCAACGCAGTCATGCTTTGAGCGAGACGCACTGAACGTCTTTTTAGCACAGTAATCAAGTTTGTGTCCGCTTCGTTCAAGATGGATAACATTTGAACATAGAAATAGTATTTCGGGAAATCTGTTTTCAGCCACAAGCTCCTTCGTTTGTACAACAACTCAGACACGTCTACCAGCCAAAAAAGTACCGAAAAACAAAACACAAAATAAACCATTGTGTTTAGAACAAACGAGCATTGATTCTGAGGGTGTTTTAAGTAACTTTGCATACAACTTGAACTGCTTTAAAGAAAGCGACAATAGCTTTTCAGCGGCAGTTTGAGGCTACAACTTCCTGGTACCTTTTTGTCTGGAGTTGCATGGGCTGCTTAATTTTTCTAAGGAAAAGCATTGCCCACTTTCCTAGCATCTTGTAAAGGGTAAAATTCTATATTTATTACAATTTCGTGTTCCTGTTGCGTTTTCAGAAGCGCTCTGCGCTGTCATGGACATGGTCGTATTTTGTGGGCATGGACTCCTGGTGGTTGGCAATGTGTCTGTATGCACTTAATGGTTGACAATTGTTTGCAAACAACAAAAAGTACAATTTTTTCGGAGGCGCAATGTTTTGAAATTTTTGCAAAACATGCAAATTCCTAACTTTCAGCCTTCATCGTTTGAGCCAGTTCTTGTAGTCCGCTGCTAGGCCGCACTAGATCTCGTGACAGCTGCTGAGCAGCTATTCGAGCCAAATGTTTATTTAAACCCCAACCAAATATTCATTTAAGCAGATTTCAATTACCAGGGGCAATTACTGGACTTTCCCTTGATGACAAACGTGTTTTACAAGTTGAGTTTTTTTTGTGCTTACCACAAAATGTCGGCTGCCGGAAGCATTGGTTCTGTTGGAATCCTTGCTCCGAAGGCAAACTGCTGCATAGTCAGTAATCTCCAATCGAGTAAAGGCACCACTCTCCACCAGCCCGGACATGACGTGGCCGTCGATAAGGCCAAAGAATTTAACTTCCTTGAAAAAATAGCTGCTTTTAACTCTCGTACGAATGCGCTTGCCAAGCGGCTGCAGACAGCATCTATTTGTGCTGTCACCGCAGAAGCTATAGACTATTTAAAAAATAGAACGTTTTGTACACCAATTAAATCTGATTAAATTTCTGTCCAGGGATTTAATCATGTTCTTTTCGTTCAGGTTTGTTTCTAAACGCTGGTTATCACTGCGGGAATTGCTTGGCTGGTTCCGAGACAGCTGTTGCGGTGGAGTGCTCGACACTAACCAGCGAGCTTCTCACACGTATTCGTTACAGGTAGTTGACCACTGTTCAACGCCAATCTATTCAGAAAAAGATGAAACTTCATTGTAACTTCATATCCTGGTATTCACAAACGCGTGTAATTTGAAATTAGAGTTTTTCAGGTGTTGGAAAATGTTGTGAATGGTATTCTTCAAGTTTTTTTTTTTACCTAAAAAGGACAACGGGAAAATTACTGGAATGGACACAAGACTGAAGCAAACTTGTCGTTGAAAAATGATAACGTGCCGAGTGCAGGGAGTTTATCTGTTGCAACGTTGGCCTGTAGTGAATAAAACCGTTCTGCTGCAAAACTTCAGTGTCTGAATAAAATGATGCGAAGATTTTTGTGAAAATTTAATTAGTTTCAAGTTTCAAACAAATCTATTTCAATGTGCTATCATAGCTGGTAAATAATTCAAGATTTTAGAAATGCACATACCGTAAAACCTCTATTTGAGCGCCACCTCTAATAGAACGCCACTATAAAGGAAACGTTGAAAAATAGGACGCCACCCTCTAATTGAACGCCACTTTGATGAATTCTTCTATTTTGGAAATAGTTACGGCTGAAATCTTCTTTCTACCGTGTTTCTCCAAAAATAAGACCTGCCCTAAAAATAAGACCTAGGCTGAATTTCCAGAATGATTTTAATATAAGCCCTACTTTCAAAATAAGACCTAGTCGATAGCGCGAAACTGCATTGACCTGAAGTTACGCGAGGATCACGCCACCAGTGAATCTATGATTACTTACCAGTAATCACCCTGTATTCGCTTCTTTTGCTAATTATGTAAATGTGTTAGATGTTTTTTCTTTTCATTAATAAATTTTATCTCAAAATTCTGACCAGCTAGAGCTAGTCGAAAAATAGAGCGTCGCCGTCTAATTGAACGTCACCTCTAATAGAACACCACTATGGGGGAAGGGTTGAAAAATAGAGCGCCATGGCGGTGAAACAGAGGTTTTACGGTAAGTCCAATTACAAAAACCAAGTAGTAAAATTTAAGACGTAAACCAAATAGTAAAATTTAAGACGCCTAATTGGTAGCATGTGTTAGGCTATGGTCTCCTATAGTCTCAACCTATACCAAACCTAGTCTCAAAATCGATCTCGAACNTAAAGTGAACGTGTGGTCTCGCAGCGTAGATGGTTCTCGAAAGAATTGACACTTCCACAACATAATACCGACCAAACGGCCNGAAACCTCTAAAGCAACCTCATCCACAAAAAATACACAGGTAAATAACTTACTTCTTGGCCACTGCTGGACAGAAGAACCATGGCGTTTTCATCCACCACGTAGCAGCTGTAGCCAGTGTTCTTCTGCGCAGCGTACAAAGCATATTATTTCTTGAAATCAATGTTTCATTATTTAATAGTCCTATTGCCTTGAAAATCATCCCACATCCTACAGATTCAGAACCTTAATGTCAAGTTTGATCAGCTATAGGCAGGGGTGGATCCAGACAGTAAGGCTAAGGGGGGATTTCCGTAATATTTAGTAGTCAAGACTCATTACGGGTTCACTACTATAAGAGAGATGAAGTAGCCTATACTTCATAACACTGCTGTAACAAAACAATGGACGGCAAAATGACCTTATATCGTGAATGCTGTTTTCGGAATTGTACAAAATCATGGTGAATAAAGTTACTTTGGTAGATTTTAGGGGGGACAATCGCCCCAATAGCTCCCCATGGATCCACCCCTGGCCTATGGGTGCCTTGGTATCCTATCCTGGGCAGACGGTCACCGACAAAATGTTATCGCAACAGAATTATCAGGCCACANTAACCTGCTTGTCCGTAACAAGTAATATTGTGTGGACTGATACGTGCGTGCAGCATTATCGCAGAGCCCAAAAATATTTCCTTCCTAAAGTTAAGTCATAAATTGTACACGTCGCATTTACTGTGCTCCACTGGAACACGTCACAAGGTAGTCCACATTTTTTACCTACATTGGCGCACTGGTTGCTGGTAGACTTGATTTCACCCAAGAATTCGGCTTCAAAGTTATCGAACTTAATCAGAAGACCAGACACTGAAAAAACATCATCAAAGACACGTAATAGTATATGATACGCATCACTAAGATCCACTTTCATTAATCGCAATCAAAACGCCATGTTGCGCTCGGTAATGAGTAGATCAGATACGTTCGCAAAATTTTTTGAAAAGCTGCTGTGAAGCAACTGACACGTCGTTCAATGCGTAGTCTAAGCCAGTGCTCTTCAACCTTTTTTGTTATGGTGCACCCTTAAACATGTTTTGATGAACTCATGCACCCTATTTATTAAAAAAGGTAAACCGAGATGAAGAGCTGTATGAAAACCATCCTGCAAGGAGACTATTGTACTACAATATTACATAAAAGACACAACAAAATCGAGGAAATAATCTGTTTAGTGTAACATGTTTGTGATGCACCCTTGTGAACCCCTTGCAGTGGTACACCCCACGCGTATTTTGGTGCACCCTAGGGTGCAACCGTTGTAAGAGCGCTGGTCTCATTTTGAAATCAACATTTTAAGAAGTTGATTGTCTCCGAAGATAAGTCACGAGCTGTCAGAAGCAATCAATGCCTATGAAGCAAAAGCACAAGATAAGGGATGTAGATTTGTTGGATATTCTAACATGCACTGAAAATCCGAAAGTGGTAAACTTAAGCTTCCTTATCTTGAACGAAAGCGCTACTTAATCCCTTGATCAAGAAAAAAAGGTGTGTGGTGCAAAATTGTCTGTGAAAGGTTTGAATGATCATCAACCAGGCTCACCACCCATCACTGCTTCTTGAATCCAGATGCCTTTCGCAGCCACAACCACCCGGCGTCCGATTGAATTCCCTTTTATGTCGCTCTGGGGCACAGTGTAGACCCAAGTTGATGGAGGGTAGGAGGCTACTCGGCGGTAAATGGCAGGATATTCAGTTCGACTGAACCTGACAGAATTATAGCCATGAAGTAACTGGAAGAACGCATTAGCATTGGCGTTCCGTAGCAGAAAGAAATGTGGCGATGCTGCACCAGATTTTACTATCGCGTTCAAGTTACCTATGCCAAAGTATATCAAAATGGTTGGTAATAAGTAATGCCGCTTCATCTTTTGTAACACAGTTAAGTCTACCGAAACAAAACCATTGAAGGACTTGATGCTTATCATTGTTTTAAACAACTCTCGAAAAATGTGCAGTTGCGACGACATTCTGCTCGATAGCAGACCTTCGCTTACTCGCTTAGTGAACCTTTGCTGTTCGAAGTGGCCTTATACTCGCACTTATAAGCTACATGCTATGTGCAGTACCTAAACGTTAATAGATTTGACCTCAAAGCATCGAGAAGAAACAAAATGCCGACAACAACAACCGCGCTTTAGGAGAAAAACTCTTGCATGATGACCACGACCAAGGCTTGCGTCTTGAGTTTTATTTTCTCGCTCCCCATCCTTCGAAAGATCTACTCTTTGCAAATGTTTATGACAGTGGTTCCCAATCTTTTTTGATGCATTCCTCGCTTTGCTCATCTTGGAACTTTCCATTGCTCTCCTATAGAACTTTCATTACTTCCCTGTTCGGGTTCGTAGGCTAGAATTAACTACAGTTGGGACAATGGTCTTTATTGACGTCAATAACTTGATTGACAAACGTGGAACAAAAACTATTTGTTGTCAAAAAATGGCACTCAAGTTTGTCAACAAAAACGTGTGATAGACCACGAAATAACTTGCAAATCTTAAGTGATATAACTAATTGAAAGAGCCGATGTCAACTTAAAAAAGAACTGCAACACTTATAATGAATAAGCAACTTAACTATAAAGTGGAAATTCCTCCCCTGAACTCATGAAATTCTTCCATGGGGAAGACTTCCTCCCCGGTTGTGAACCACTGGTTTATGAATTAGAACATGGACATATTTATGCCTACACCCAGGGTTGTGGTGAACAGCCCAGGTAGCGTGTGGCGTGACCTCCCGGGCTCGGATTAATACTTGAGAAAAGGATAAAAACACCTGACAAAACGATTTTTGAAAAGGTTTTATGTGTTTATATCAATTATATTATTGTTACCTTCAGTGGTAGTAATGATGTGAATGCTTTAAAGTTTTATGTGCTTGCATTAAAGCTAATGAAAGTTCCAAATGATGGAAATTTTTTTCTTGTTAGTTCCATTTACGCATTTCTTCACTCCATATTGTTGGGAAAAATAAATTAATTTGACAATGACAGATTTGTCAAAATCTTATCAGTGTGTAACTATTCAGCCCATGTTGAGACCAAAATTTATTTCTCATTCACCAATCTAATCTGATTACTTTCTGAGATCCATACACGTTGTACACGTCATCCTTTATAATCCAGCCTTTGAGTTAGCACAAGCATCCTTCGGCATAATATATTTCTGCAAGCAAAATGTTTAAGTCAAGGCGTTTTCCACAAGCAGTGTAGCGGCCAAGAATTGCTGTTTGTGTACACAAGTTTAGTTGTGGAAATCTTGTTTGCAAGTGGCCGTCGGTGAAGTAAATACCTGAATATGTCATCCCTGCTTTTCCGATAGTCCTCCAGCACGTTCAGGTGCCAATACCTTCTGATCATCCCACTTTTGGTGATAACAAACGTCATTTCCACTCCTTTCCTGGGAAAGACACTTCTTTCAAAGATTTTACCGGGGAAAAAGTTGCAGATGCACATGATACGCCAACAAACCGTAATTGGAGAAACTACGGCTATGGTTGAGTGGCAATCCAAAGCATTTGCTTAAAGCAGGGGTGGGGGGCCCGTTTAACATCACGGGACGCATGAATTATGGAATATCGCAGGCGGGCCGCAAAAATAATTGATTATATGCTAAAATTCTAGCTTTATCTTCCTGAAGAAAACAAGCATAGAAAACTATGAGGAGCGCGAAAGACGTGTCTTGACTAACTGTCCAAATATCTGCTCATCATGGAGTCTAGTTTTAGCGCTATGTTGTAACTTACGTAACAAATTTCCTTATGTGGGTCATTTCAAATGTTCACGCGGGCCGCGTTTGGCCCGTGGGTCGCTGGTGTCATAACCCTGGCTTAAAGCAAATTACAGCTTTAGTTAGTACAACAACAACAGTACAGTGACGGAACATTAAAGAAACAAAAAGAAAAGTTGACGTGCACAGTGGATGAACGAAATGTCTTCGTTACTGCACTTTAATAGTTTAGGTTTGTTGCTTGAACCTCCCGGTACTTTCCAAATGGACTACTGGACTTATTGCCCCTTTTGGCGGTGACAACTGTCTTCGATTGAGGTCGGAAAAGAAGCTAGGAAGTCGATATTTTGGACTATGAAGAATGTTTGATCTATCATTCTGCACTTACCAGGTGTTTTCACCCAGAAAAGCCTCAGCCGGACCAAAGAATGACATACAAATTCAGAATAAGTGGGGCAAAATGCTTTCGATTTCGATCTTTGCGTTATATTCACCGCATCAAGTAGTTGAAATTTATTCTATTTCAATACTCAGAATCACAGCCATTTTCAAAGGAGAACCAATTGAAAACCTCAATCCCAGGTCTATTTCCCGTTTG
>JGI24022J15233_10000619_pt1 | contig 24270 bp, 16 predicted proteins | sample Ectturendosymbi2_FD_15233 | JGI IMG/M metagenome (IMG submission 15233)
CGATTATCCGACTCCAACTCCGACTCCGGACCGACTCCAACCTTCAGCTGTATTAGTTACTTAAAGTGATAATTCTTTTCAGATGAATTGACGCTGATCTGGAATGGCCCCTGAGTGTAGGTATGCAAGTTAGTGCGCTGCAGCCTTTCTGAATAGCCATGATCATCTTCTGTTGAAACGTTAAGCTGCTTAAATTGCCAAGTGTGACGCTTACGCACATTTGTGGCACAAACAATTGGTGAGCAAAAGGTCTGCCTGGAGTCGGAGTCGTTAAAATTTTCTGCGACTCCGACTCCTCAGGTTGAAAGTCCTTCCGACTCCTCGACTCCTCGACTCCGACTCCACAGCCCTGCTTTAAAAGTCTTTTCCTTAAAAAGTGACAATAATTCTATTCGAAGTTATTGTAGATTAAAACATTTTTGACAGCCCCTTTTAGTGAAACTCGTAAACTTTCTTAGTTGGAATAAAATTTCGTTAGACGAAAAACTGCGGCTTTGTAACGATAACGAAAACTTCGACTCCGTTGGTTATCAGTGTTTCCCAACTTGCATGAGCTTCCGACGCACTTACCCTAAGCCATAAAATCAAACGACGCACTGCATAAAAATATCCACAGATTATTTAACCTTGCGCGTTGGTTTCACTGTTGCTACATCCCTGCACAAAATACCTTTATCTCTTGAAAAGTCAATTACATACACAGTACGTGGGTTGGTTTGAGCAAGTTTTTATTTTAATCCTAATATCTTGTTAGTAATAATGGATATAAACTGGTGACGCCCTTGCAATCTCAAAGCAATGCACCAGGACATCTCTATGCCCCAATGGGTAACCTCTGCGTTTTAAACCAAAACCGATGACAAACAGCCCCTAATCCTTTGCATTGTTTTGTTCCGATCAGCTGCTCGTGGTGAGGTGATAACAACGCATCCACTGAAGTTCGATTGTTCTTCAAAACGATTTGTGTAGACAGACATCTGCCAATGCAAGGAATCATACATCTACTTTAATTAATTTGTGAAAGAAGCGTAAAGATTTCGACTGAGATGATTCCCTTTTACCGCCCGTGATCTAGTATCAAAATTCACAAATGAAACTTAAGGTAAAGTGGTGATGTTCTGATTAAGGCGATGATGCTCCGGGCATACGGTTGAGGAAGTTATTGATCACCGGTACTTTTGCGATATTGCCGCACCAGCAACGCCAAGGCGAAACTACAGTACCGCCAATCAAGTCCGGTAAACCGTCACTGTTATGTTCTTAATTCCTGTTTAATTGGCCGTTGTCATTGTTGAGCTTGTCGCAATTGCATTGTATGCTCGCTTTGCGTCGCTGGCTCGGTTGTCGGATGAAGTTGGTCTTTCAGCAGGATTGCCAGGTAGTTATAAGCAAAAAAGGCTAGATCAAAAACCAACAACAAGATAAACACACAATGGCACCTTTGAAACAACCAAATGTGCTTTCAAAAGGCAATATATACATATTTTATGCGTAAAAAGAATGAATCTCACTCCATTAATTAACTTCTTGAAACCTTTGTTCTTGCTGAAGAGTAACTTGAAACTGCAAACCTAAAAGCATGAAACAACAAAACAAAATATTATGATTTCTCGTGCAGAGTTTTCAATAAAAGTTTAGCATTCTGTGTCCAGAAACAGTGTCTGGAAACCTGCCAGTGCCTCAAAATCTGCCAAAATTATCTTTAAATTTGCCAAATCTACATAAAAATCGAATTGGCCAAAAAAGGCCAAAAGAAGCCAAATTTCATTTTGCCCTTTTTCAAAACTAAGAAAAAACCAAAGAGTCAAAAAAGCCAAAAATTACAAATTTGGCCTCATGAAAGCCAAACTGGCAACACTGACTTTCAGCCGTTCTGCTGCTTTGTCAGCATTCTGATTTTTGTTTTCATGTTTTCGTAACCGAGCGAAAAGCATAGGTTGGCTCGCTTCAATTTAATCACACCAGAGACTGATAGACTGTATTGACTGTCTTGAAAGACCGCCCCGTTGTCACTGCTTGATAACGAACAGCTGCTACGTGGATCGAGGAGAGCAAGAAGACACTCTCATCGTTTTGGTGACTGGAGCAGACAAATTTTAAAGAGGGAAAGTGTGATCTTCTTGATTACTCTCAACTGCCCACCGCCACTGCACTCGGTTGCTTGTCGCATCGCATTGCGTTGCACGGCCGTTCTGTGTTTCTGGCTCAATTGCCAGCTTGAGTTGGGTGCTTCACTGCTTAGCCGTGTTGTTATATTTGACTTCTGACTCCTGTTTTCTACTTTTCTAGATGTTTTCTTGACCAACCGCTACGGTGCTGGTAGGTCTGGAGTTCGACTCCAGGCAGCCGGGTCTTACCAAGACCTTGTATATTGGTACTGTATAGCCTTCTTACCAAATGCATGGTGTGCGCAAGGGCTACGGGAGCCTATCCAGAACGCAAAACAAACCAATTATATTGACACCAGACCTTGCAAACACTCAGACGTGACGTTACAAGAATACTGAAGGTATAAAGCTCCATCTAAACGCTATACAGTGTATACATGTATAGTATACATGTATCCAGTGGTGGGTTTAAGGTTGGGGGCCCGAGGCAAGACTAAAAAGGTGGCCCTCTGATGACGTCATCATATTCAGCCAACCGTTATAAGCACTTTTGATCAAGTCCAAGATACGGCCACCGAAGGATAGGCTACGTTCCTGAGACTACGGCATGACTAACATAGCAGAAGGGAGAAAATGCAAATGGGTGTTCATGATATGCAACTTTGAAAAGACTGAAAGGTGGGAAGACAAGGCCAGCAACACAGAAAAGTTGGGCAATGGCAAGTTGGCATCGCCTCCACTTCTTTATTTCCACGCCCCATTTCCAGTAATAAACTACAAAGTTTACCCCTTTAAAAGTTTCACACTTACCCCTGTGATGAAATGCTTGGTAGTTAGTAAACTGAATTTGTTCACACGTCTTTATGGGAATGCATGAAAGCATAAACAACAACCAAGAAGATTTAAAACACTAAATTTGCTTTAACTTTCATCCTTCATTTTGCTGCTCTGCTTGGATACTTTCTGTTCAACTGTGGCATTTTTATAAAATTATCAGTAAACCAAACGCTCCAATCTCTAAAAACCATCATTTGGTGCAAAACTTATCATTTGGTATACATATTTGCTCTTATTTGATAGAGTCTTTTCAGAACTTTTTGGAAGAAATTTTAACCCACAATTTTTTAGGTATAGAAGTTACTTTGAAGCTTTTCTTTATTTGCACATTGGAGATGGTGGTGGGGCCCCGTTGAAAGTGTAGGACTTAGCCTACACATTAAAGTTGCTGTTTGGGCCCCTTTGAAAGAATAGTACTTACACACTATAATTGCTGTTGGAGTCCCTTTGAAAGCAAGCTACTTACACATTACAATTGATATTGACAGCTTCTTTGAAAGTAAGGAATTTTAAATTACAGTTGCTCTTGGGGGCCCTTTGAAAGCAGAGTACTTACACATTACAATTGCTGTTTGGGGCCCCTTTGAAAGCAAGGCACTTACACAATAAAGTTGCTGTTGTGGGCCCCTTTGAAAGCATAGTACTGTACTTACACATTACAACTGCTGTCGGCAGCCTCTTGGAAAGCATGGAATTTTACATTACAGTTGCTGTTTGGAGCCCCTTTGAAAGCATAGTACTAACACATTACGATTGCTGTTGGGGGCCCCTTTGAAAGCACGGTACTAACACATTACGATTGCTGTTGGAGACCCCTTGGAAAGCAAGCTACTTACAGATTACAGTTGCTGTTGGTGGCCCCTTTGAAAGCAGAGTACTTACACACTACAGGTTCTTTTAGGGGTCCCTTCAACGAAGTTTAAAAGCAGAGTACTTACACATTTCAATGGCTTTGGGGGGCCCTTTGAAAGCAAAGTACCTGTACATTACAGTTTCTGAAGGGGGGCCTTTGAAAGCAAAGTAGACCAACTTGCTTATGATCTGCTTTGTAGCACATTATATGAGTGAATAATAAATTATTCATCAAAAATAANGAAAATTTATGCGCGTAACACCTGAAGGGGACCCATAAAAAGGGGGGGCCCGAGGTAAGTGCCTCGCTCGCCTCCCCTTAAACACACCACTGCATGTATCAAAGAAGATGTTTTTTTAGTTGATTAAACCCTGTAGCGAAACGTCTCATCCGCCTCGATAGGTTAGCGCGTTACATTGTCACGGATCGTAGATCCACAAAAAAAATTCTCTAATTTGCAGCCTCATTCGGATATGGCTCACGAATTGAAACGTGATGTGACATGCGGCTTTAATTCGAATATTTGTATACAGGAACCCACACCATTTAGGAAGTCGTAGACGTATAAGGAGATTCTCAACTACAATCCCCGTAAACCTGTAAAATTTATGCATGTGACGTAAGCTTTTCAATGTTTTTCAAATTGTCATCAATTTTCAGGTGAATCTTTTTGATGGCTGAACGTATCTAAAGTCATAAAGTCAATAAAACCTAAGTTTTCATCTAAACACACGAGACACCTGGTTCTTCTACCTTGATTTATTATACGGCGAATGAAGCAAATAACACTTTTTCATAATTCACACATAATGGTCGTTTTTTTTGCCATGATAGTTTCATCATTACAATAGTCGAGTTTACTTCGAGCGTCCTGTTAGATACAGGGCTTGTGAAAAAAACAGAAAATGAAGAAGTTGGATACGCTTTTCAAAACAAGACTGAAACAAACAAAATGCCTTAATTATTTCGAATTTTTTCCTGAATTTTGCCTTGATTTGAAAAGTTGTTTACCGTCTCTCTTAGAAGCAACCAACTCATATATTAGTGTCAATTTAATGTGGATGAGGTAGTGATATTCCTGGAAGTTGGTTAAGGTTTGATGTTTGAAAATGAGGTAGCGGTAAGTCCGGGTCATCCGCACAACCGTGTTGACGAGATTCACGACGTACATGTTTCATCAAAACTTTCAATACGTTCATTGGCGCGGATGAATACAACATCGGATTCAAAGCACTATTAACCGATACAATGACCAGAGAGAACACGGAAAGCGGTTGTTTCCACTCGAGCATGCGTTTGCACGTGACCTTTACTCCGGGATCATACATATCAGTAAAGTAGTAAAACGCCATGACAGATACCGGAACCCAACAAAAAAAGTCCGTTGCTATGATGAGGAAGATCTTGCGCTGCAGTCTGATGTTTTCTTTCTGTCTTGCAGCATCTGTCCCATCCACGAACTCAGACATGTTATATTGAACAATATTCGTTGTGCATTTGGACGTTTTCATTCCGATAGTTATATAGGCGATCATTATGTACAAAAAAGCAAAGAAGTTGTAAGCAATTATAGGCAGCCCGTAAGACTTGGCGGTATCAGGGGCACTAAAAAAATATCTTGGAGAACAATGATTTTGTTCCATGTAATACGATATCTGCAGAAAATCGTGGTTAATCAACTTTACTTGATTAGCTACTGAAATGCTTTCCCAAATGTCAATTGAAGAGGATAACAACAATTTTTTACTGAAACCCGTGGTTAAACTGCACGACGAGTCAAGCAGCTTAACAAAGCTTTGCAAAACGTTTTTGACTGCGTGGTACAGCAAAATGTCAGGTGCTCTCGTTTTGTCGCAGGTTCCTATACCGATTCTGCTGAACACATCTTGGAAAGGTTCTATCGGTAATAAAGGAATGCATGCGACCGCAATCCAAAATATCCAACCAGTTGTGGTGAGCGCAAGGGCAAGTTTCATATTTACTGCTCCATAAGGACGAACAACACTGTGAAGACGAAAGGTTGTTATCATGACTAGCAATGTGACTGACATTTGGCTCGAAACGAGATTGAACACACCTAGGAACGTACAGTAATGACCCATTCTTGTCATGACCTGTACACGGCCATCGGGGTCGTTGTAGTGAATGGCTATTGCTGCAACACTCAATACGTAAACTCCCATGCAAAAATCAGCCGTGGCCAAATTAATGAGTAAGATATGGTGAACACGCTGAACTTTAGTCAAATTTATATACACTTGTTTCAAATTTTTCAAACTGTTGATCAAAACTACAACGTTTACGCATATTGCAGCCAGACCTATCATACAAATCAGGACCTGAAGCGATGTCGGTTGAATGAGACCGTGACCTTGGGCGATTGCCAAGATTTCCTTGCTTGTGAGATTGCAAAATCGCTGTTTTTTGATAAACATATCTTGCCACGTCCTGTCGCAACCGGACAACACTGTTTTGTTGTTCCAAGCACTTCTTGCCGAACATTTGTCGCAACTGCTTTTGAAAATAGTGATGTTGCGATACCAGCGGTCAAATGGTAGTTGCGCAAAATCGCAAACATGTTTTACGTTTGCAGAATTCGGACAAATGAAGAATTTGTAGAGTTCATGATTGCTCTTGTTCTGTATGTTGGTGATAATGCACTGGTTTTCCGTGGCGTATTCGGCATCTGGAAACAAAGCAAATGCAGAAACTTGTTAAAAATATTTTGCATGCACTTTCTCAGGACCATCAACACATCTGCAACTAACTTATTAAAAGATGCCAGATATGAACTGTGTAAGGTCCAATGTTGGTTGGTTATTTGAAGTCCTTTCGAAAGAAAACGTAATAACAATGGCTGCCATCTACCTTGCAGAGGCAACGCAGTGGTAACAGTCACGTGAAAATGTATTCATAATGACTTGTATGATTATATTATCATACCGGTATACAGGAGTTTTGGGGATTTGAGGTTTGTAACGGGTGTAGGGGGCGCTGAGTCTAAAAATTGTATCCATTTTTGCCCATCTGATCAGGATTAGCTGCTACAGAGCGTACGCTTTGCATTTTTTTGCAAAACATTGAAAAACCTCACGAAAAGTTTCATAAGTTGACTCCCACCATTTTTAGCTTAAAAACAGATGTTGTAATCACTAGTTGTGCTTTTAAATGCTGAAATGCTTTAACAGCTGTTGTTGAACTGCGTAGGCCACAGGGAGTGAGTTGGTGGTATCGCCTATTGATAAGTGGTAACTACAATAAAATCCTATGTAGGAACAGTCTGTGCCTGGAACCATAGTTGAAGCGCATGACTGGATGATTTGCAGTAAATTAGAAGAATTCGTGCATATCGGTTGGGCAACAAAGTGGATGGAAAACATTTCCATGTTTCTGGTGTCTGTGGGACAGCAGGGCTTGCCAAGAGCATTGGGCTGGGAAAAGTTGGCCAAAGAGAGGATTTGAGATTGGTGAAAGAAATATTATACATTTTCCTTTGATTAAACCAAGCAAGGCGTTATTCCATCCTCTCCATATCAAAGTATGAAAGCAGTTTGTGAAAGCTTTAAATAGGGAAAGTGACTTATTTGCATATTTGTGTGAAAAGGTCCCTGCGCTGAGCACTGAAAAGTTGAGGGCAAGAATTTTTGATGGCGTTCAGATATGGCGTTTTAATACACTTCAAATATTTTCCACTTACTGTAACAACCCTGGTATAAAATTCTTGTCGGTCACTTACAGCAGTTGTCAATAACTTCATTGGATATTTTAAAGCTCCTAACTATCACGACCTTTCAAAAGAGCTGTTAAATTCTTATGAAAAATTAAGGTACAATATGAGTGTGAAGGTTCATTTTCATCAGAGTCAATATGTAAACTATTTTCCTGAAAACGTAGAAGTAATGATTGAAGAGAAAGGAGAATCCTTCCACCAAGATATAAAAACAATAGAAGAGATACCAGGAAAGTTGGAATACAAAAATGTTGGCAGACCATTGTTGGTGCTTAGAAAGAGGTTGCTGGCAGTAGCTACTCCCGAAAAACAGAAAAAGCATTTCAGGATTAGCAACCGTGTGATCTTTTCTGTCGTGGAAAAAGAGTAGGCTATCACGTTTGGGATATTCCTTGCATTTTAGCGTTGTTTTGTCACCACAATTTTTGTATTGCAACGCAAGGCCATAACCTATGTGTAGTTTCTCATCTGTGTCTTGTAAGTCACAGTTGTAAGTAGGTCTACACAGTATACACTAACTGAAGTTTTGTGTTTGTTTAACCTCTGTATGTTTTCTATGCAGCACATTGTTCTTAATAAGCTAGTTTACAAATTACGGTTATTGCAAGACGCCGCTAGCGTTTAAATAACATGTTAGATAGTTTAGCTAATCACGAAATGTGTAACTCTCTTATGCAACGGTATGCTTAAAATGCTACCATTGCATAAATTAAAAATATTAAATAGCTAAAAACTTGTCCACATATGGAGAATCTGACATCACCTTTGAAATCAGCGCCGCAAAATTATCCCGAAAACGCTCTCAAACCCCAATCCCATGACATTCATTTAAAATTGTTGAGATGTGAATTAATGAATTGCACAGGGTTTGTCACGCCCAAATTTAAAAGGCGTTAATTCATACTGTAAAAAATTGTGAAACGCATTCGAAATATTCCGAATATCCCGGTAACTATTAAAAGTAATCTACTATCTCATTCTAAGTGCAAAAGAAGTGAATGAAATGCAATAAAGGAAATATTTTTAATTACAATTTGATGTTTTGGACAAAAGGTTGCAAAAAAGCACTTGGTAAATACATGCAAAGCTGGTACCAATCGTTGCTCTTAACTTCATAGCAGTGGTGAAAAAGGGCAATCTAATGGCGAGCGACTTTAATCATGAAATATGGAAAGGTAATTAAAAACTCTGAGTTTGCTGCAATCATTTGAGTATTCAGCCGACTGAACTCTGCTTGCATGCTTCAGATTTGCACATATCAGTTTTCAAGTAACGCGTCTCCATAGATACGCCTATAGTATCAACAATGCTGTTCTTTCGGGTTAATGCTATTGTTCCATTATTTCTTTTTCGCGTGAGAAATGCTCAGCCTTACTCAGGTAATCACAAATGCAGTCACTTTCGCTAACACAACACGGTTCTGAATTTGCCGCTGGGCTGTGCAAGATTGGTTTGTTTTTGTAACACATTTATTTCTCATGCTTGAATGAAGCACTGAAATGAAAAGCAGTAGCGAAAATAATAATGCGCTATGGAAAACTGATAGCTGGCGCAAGATTCTGTACAAATCTCAAACAGCTTCTGCTGACAACTGGCCCTGTATTCGATAGACTTGGCAGATATAAGCGCCACCCTACTCAGGTCATCCTGCTGAAAATTTAAGGAACTGTTGAATTTAACTAATATCCTTCTAAAACGTATAAGCCACAATGTTTGGTACTAAGATTACTGGGAAAATCCGGCACTTTCCTGATTTTCGTTGAAACGTCAACTGTGCTGTAAGTGTTGGTTTTCAATGCATATCACAAAATACCACAAGTTCTTCTGTTGTAGTAAATATTATGCTGTCATACAAAGTTCTCCTAAGACAGTGGTTCTCAAACGTTTTTCGTTGCGACACCTTTGGAAAAGCTTAGTCTTGCGACGCACCGGCACTAAGAATTTATTAAAAGGTGTACATGATGAAATTTATGTTTTACTTCTTGATGAAGCAGCAAAAAGAAATATGCATCATTTTAATGTGATGTGTGAGCTTGCTTATTTTCGCTGTTTAGTAGAATCTTGGAAAAATTTGTGAAACTACCGCTCGAAATTACCGCAAGGTTTCTTCGTTATCAATATTTGGTTTAATCACGGCCATGGCAGAAAGTCCTGCTCCGCATAAATACGACATGGTGAAGGGAATGACCATTGGTAGCGCTTTTCTTGTCGAAACTGCGTATTCGTCATTCAATTAAATAACAAAATTTGTCGAATTCTCTGAATTAAACTTTCTTTTCAGGAAATCGTCAATTAGTCTGTTTTTGTTAAGGTAAAGGATGGGTCGGTTGGACGAAAAGGTTACGCATCCTTTCATACAGTAGCTTGATAAAATCTCTGGAAAGTACTGAGTTAATTTCGAGCTTAGATGGACGTTGCAAAAATATTCTTCGTAAATTTGAAGACAGGATGTTTTTCAACCAAATCATTAGATAGCGGAACCAACTTCAAACGTTGGGCAGCTTTTCCTTTCATTGTACTTACAAGTGCGATTGCAGCAGACAGTATTAATTCCTCAGCAATGGTGTGAGGTATTTCATGCTTAACAATTCTGTTCCCCATGCTAATCAAGTCCTTGGTGGGAGTTGCATGAATCGTGAAATGCTGGACACTAGATCATTTACTTTCCGACAGAAAAAACTACCTGGTTTGTTCACAAATTGCGGGTTTGGCCGTGTTAAACGATTCTCAAGCTTATTTGGTAGCATGCTTTCACTGGCCAATACCTTGCTTCAAAAGACACACTGAGGTTTTCCTCACCGTTCTACAAGATAAACGAGAACCCCAAATAACTGTCATTATACGTGCAAGATTTCTTTTTAGGCTTCTCTTCATTTGTTTGATGCAAAGTGAATTAATATTTGTGCAATGCGTTTATTAGTAAACGATAACGAAAGTTATGTCCTATCTACCACCAGCATAATCGTACTTGGACAATACCTGTTCTTTGGTAAAGTTACACAGCTGCACTGAGTTTTACTGTTATTACCTTAATGAATAAAACTGCACTGAATTTACGTTTGTGTGACGCCCTTGGAAAATTAAAACGGCGCACCAGGGCGTTGCGACGCGCAGTTTGAGAACCGTGGCCCTAAGACGACGAAGTCACACACTGTACTGGGTCTGTGAAATCCGCACCGAACATTCAGCTTGTTTGCTATTTAACTCGCTTGAATTATAACAGATAAACAATACATTAATGAACAGTTTAAATTTTGGGTTGGTAAATTTTGTGGTGGAATTGACTGAAAAAGTGAGAAAAATGTCTATAGGCAGACACACCACAAGTAGGAATAAAGGCTTGGATTAATTATATCCATTGCAAAATATTAGACATTGGGCTGATAGTGTTTCGCTTCTGTTGAAAAAGGTCTAACCGGTATTCACCATAAATGCCAGTGTTACCCATTGCAACTTTACTGGTTTTTATTCCCATTTGATGTGCTTTTAAACACCAAGAGAGAAGACACAATTAATCAAAAGATGCACCGTATCAAAAAGGAACCTTGGTCATTTAGTAGAAGGGATTATTCCATTAAAAAGCCTCCTGGAACCCTTCACTACAACTGCTGCAACATAACCTTTTCATTTACAGTACATGGTGACTAGAATTGCAACTATGTTAATCAACTAAATTAAATTGGAAAGCAGCCTTTTCTAAACAAGCATTTTTGACATGCAAATTCTTATTTACACAAATATTTTCTAACTTCTTACCTGCATGGTTGGCATGGAGATGAATGAAAAAGATAATGACAACACGAATATTACATTTTCGCATTCTTACGTAATTCTGAAAGCGACATTTTAGTCTCACAGTAATACGTTAACTTGGCGCTTCTTCAATGTACTGTAGTCTCGATCCTGATAAATGCATAAATAGGGTAAATGCAAGATTTTTCCACATTGCAAAGACGACAAGAAAAGAGATATGATCTCCAAGTGAATCTCACTCAAGGTTTGATACAAACGATAACGTGTGCTCTGCAACTACCATTCAACACTGCTTTCAATGAGTTTGATTCTATCAATCTACCTTACCTATCACTTTATATATCATGTGCAAGTGCATGTATCCAAATGTAACGCTTTGGCAAACTAAATATCAAAACCTGTAAGTCGTGTAACGTAAAAGCATTTCCAGAAAACTGAAGTTAGAAACAAATTTATTCACGTTTCAGGAAATATTGCAATTTTGTCTTTGAATATTTTCCTGCAAACATGTTGTATTTCTAAGGGACATATTCTCAAAGATCTGAGTAGCTGACAGTCACAAATTAAATTTTTACTACTCGGCTCAGCCAGGATCGAGTTCCGCCACTAGCAATTATAACGATTAAATGAGAACACGTCACTCGCGCACGAGAAACGCTTTCGATTTTTGAAACGTCTTTGCAAAGAAACCTAAAACTAGAATAAGTCTTTAATGAGCACTTTTGGTGAATTATTAAGCGAACACTTGGCAAAGAATTTCTGTCGCATAAACGGGTCAGACGCCTATCACTCAGCCTCACTGACTGGCCAGTGGGTGGACGTTTCTTCAGCAGGAAATCTCATCCGCGTTGAGCAACAGAACGCGTTGACATTATAAAGGGGCTTATTGGCGTTATGCAGACGCCCACCGCTAATTGTTGCATCCAGCCTGCGCTGGTAATACCCTGTTCCAAGGCTTCCTAGAGAAATTTTCCAAGGCTGTACTGTTGGTCCCGTCGCCACGGGGGGGGGATTGGTGGGCTTAGCCCCCCAAGCAAAGTACCAAGCCCCCCAAAATCGAAATATGAAACACTATAAGTCAGTGGAGATTTTATAAATTTTCAATATGAAGTCCCCTCGCACAAACGTAAAACCCCCCTAGTGAAGACTTCCTGGTGACGGTTCTGTGTACAGTAGTTTTGAGGCCCCGAGACTGATATAGACTATGCTTAATAATCAAATTTATATTTTCACCGATTCTACATGTGGACATCCATCAATGCTTTATTTCAATGATCAGTATTAAAAGCTCTAAGTTTGCTGCAAGTTTTCGAGGAATCAGCCGACTGGTCTCTGCTTTCATCTTTTTGCGATGATTCAAACCTGCGTATATCTGTATTCAAGTACTGTAACTAGTCTCTACAAAGGTGAAGAGTTTGATGCAATCAGAAAACTTTAATAGGAAATCGATTTCACGTAACACTACGCATCAACAGTCCCACAAACGTATTCAAATAGAATCAAATTTTAAAATGATACTTGAAGAAGGTTGTTGGAGTGTCAATGCGTAGTGTTTCATGAAATCGATTTTCTATTAAAAATTTGCTGATTGATTTAAATTCTTCACCTGCGTGGAGACTATAGTTCAATGGTTTCCAACGGGGGTGCCACTACGATGCTCAGGGGTCCCACGAAAGAATACGTTTTTCAATATTTCATTAAAAACACTATTTCCAAATGTCATCAAAACTTAAAACAAATTACTATGAGTTCGTCATAGGATGCCGTAAATTATGTTTCTCTGCTGTAGTGTGCCGCAAGCTTAAATAGGTTGGGAAACACTTCTATAGTTCATTCAATGATCGATTTGTTTAGAATGCAACAAAAACTCCAATTAATGCAGTAACAAACGTCAGTTTGCAATTAGATTAACCCCTGGACAAGACATTTAAACATTCATAGCAAAATCTTATAAAGAAAAGTTACCTCTTCCTTAAAACATAACAAAAAACAAACTCAGTTAAAATTTAAACTGGAGTACTGATTAAACCATCCCTTTCTGGTGTTTTTGCTGCAAAATTTCTAATAACATTTCTATAACCATTTTGTCTGCATTCCCGCATTCAATGCTCAGTCGTGATATATCAACAAGTCTTGCTTGAGACTTAGAAGTTTGTGATAAGTATGACTTCACTAAATGATCTCTCAGCTGATGCTATCGCAAATGCAATTGTCAACAGCATTATGAAACTAACCCAAAAATGTGGAAATATTTTGCACAATTTATATAGTCTGTGGCAAATTTAGCAAACTCAAGATGTTTCAATTCGGCTTTACGTACTCTCCTCAAATATCTTCTTTCTTTCTTGAAACTCTAATTGAATCATTCAAAACCTGCTCCCCTGAAAACGTTCGTTCTCTCGTATTGTTTGCCCAGTTCTATTCAAAGAAGTGATGCAATAGTGCAGAACCGTATATACCTTTAACACCACTTTGCCTGAAGGTCTTGCGTAAATTTCTGAAACTTCTTTGCTTAACCTAACCTTGATTTCATCTTACAAAGTTTTTTGTGGCGACCCCCTTTCCTGCTTCAGTAGCTTTATCATTATCACTCTCAGCAAATCAGTACTAATGCACCTTTAAAGCAGGACAGCTGGGACAAACTCCGATTAGGGTCAAACGAACTGCCTGTTTTTTTGGATCGGACAACAAATATCTTCCATATCAATACAAATGTCTTTCGTCTCACTCGAATACAAAACTGGTGTTTAAGACATGCACAATAACATTTTTGATAATGATAAGTTGATCCGCGAATTTTTTTAAAGCAACTCACTAGAGTAAGAAAAAATTCGGAAAAATACATTACTGTATTTATCAAAATGAAACGTCAATAATAAATGCAAAATGCATATTTGTGATGCAAGTGAAAGCATTGAATGCGATGCACCTTTTCATCACGCCTATGAGATCAAGGTGAAACACGAAAACTGATTTGTGTTTCCTTTTGGCAATAATTTTTAGGTCATTTTGGAATAAAGAATAACTCATGGCATTTCACTTACATTTCAGGCTTTCGCATAAATGCTTTTCCCATATAAACGAGATTGTAAAGTTAGGAAGAAGACCATACTGGGAATTTGAAAAAAAAAACTTGTTTTTAAAAACACGTTTATGCTATAATATGATCTTTAATAAAGTACGTCCCATCTCAGCACTAATTCTTCTCACAAAAGAGAGAGAAAATAAAACGGTTGGGGAAGTTATCGATCGCCGGTAATTTTATGATATTACCGCATTAGCAATGCCAGGACGAAACTACCTACAATTTAGTGAATCATTTGTACGGATCGTAGGTCGCCAATGAAAGTTCTACTTTACTGCGCAATGCGGACATGATTCTTGATTTAAAAGGTGGTGTGGTTTTACTTTCGAATATTTTTATGTGAGAGTCTTCGCCATTTAAAATGTCGTGATCGGAAAAGTAGATTCTCAGCTATCATCCTCATAAACCTGTAAAAATGTTGAATTTGAGGTAAGGGTTTAAATTTTTACGAAAGTTTCATTAAACACAGGTTTTTGCAGAGCGGGTTATCCAAACATCAGTTTGTTATTTCTCAATGCTTTCAGTGGACGCAATAAGCGGCGTCCACATCACTTGGAAAAACTGTTTTTTGATAGAATTAATATTTTGCTGCTCAATTCAACTTGCAAACGCAGTAACGTGTTGTTATGAGTATTACACAGCTCAAACGTTTGCTCATTTCGTCCAGAAAGCCGACGCAAAATAAATTATTGTTGGTTTGCGCCGCAGTCCTATAACGTTGGAAAAGCGCTTCTTTCGAGAAGGTGCATTTTTATTTAAATTTTTGGGTGAATATCTGTCGACGTATGCACTTGTCCAAAGTTGTAATGAAAACAATATTTTGAATTTATAGAGACCTACTAAATTGAAAATGATTTATTGCACATCGAATGAGGTTTTAAGCATAGTCCACAAACTGTGGCATTCTTTTTTCAACTGAATAGTACGTCATTGCAAAAACAAAATTTGCTTCGATGTGCCCGTAATGCAGGAATTTAAAAAATAAAAGTAAAGAAACAAAACTCAAGCAAAAGGATGAACTACATAAGTTTTTCGAAACACGTGCTACACAAGTGAAAAATGACTTGCTGGACTTCTTTGGAGTGCCTTGCATAGATTCGAAAAATTTGTGTTTTTGTAACAGGTGACCTACGTGAAAAGAACACTTCGATGTTTTACCTTTTAATAATCTATTCCAAGCCATGGTACAAAGTGAAACTTTATGCGAGTTTCAGGTCCCAAAAATATTTCATACTCTGAGTCATGGAAGGCCAGAACAAGATCTGCATCTTTCGAAACGAAAAACTCACAAGAACAGGTTTTTTGGCAAGCCTAATAACCGATTCTCTGGGTTTCACCACAGAAAAATTGCACAAAGAAATTTCAGCTTGTCACAGGTACTCGATGTTAACATTGCCTTTAAGTAAAATTCGTAGGGTATCGACTAGAAATTTAAATTTTCAAATATTCGTAAAGCAAATTGTTTCTCTTCAGGAGATAAGTTTTTTTGTATAAAATGGCGTTATTCGAAAGTGAAGAAAACATCCTGTTTGGTAAGCTTTATGCTGAGATTTCACCACATGGTCTGATTTTTCTTTGCTTTATTTTCAATGATTTAAACCTAAATGTGGTTTAAATGCTCTTCATTTCATTATGAAATGCCATGAGCCACCCCGTGAGACTATTAGAGTATGTTATGAAAATGATATTTTATATCAGCGTTGCAAAGGCTGGTTTGATAATCACGTACAGAGTGCCGAAAAAAATATAGAAAATGCAGAAGAAAAACTTTTAAAATCCATAACAAATAATTGTAGATCTTTAATCAAGTTGACAGCATGCATGGCGATCTTCCATAAGGGTCTGTTCGTATTTCTGAATCGGTCGCTCAATTTGTCTGTTTTACCAAGTGCTGGACGATTGAAAACGTTAACAATTTTGCAATTTAATACTAGTCATAGTGAGTGTCCTTGCTGCGGTGCTACCACTCTCACCTTTAAACCATGATGTGATCTTTAAAATACCACAGTTCATTAGTTCGATGGTGATATTGCTTATTTCCTTTATGGACGAAAGATAGATGGACATTAATTCGGTCCTTCAATAGAACAAGTAAGATCCTATTTGCCATAAATCATAGGCAGCTCCTACTTTTGCTTGAACACCGAACAGGACACAAACTGTTAATTCACGAAAAATCTGACCGACACTTTGCTGCACTTGAGTTACAATAGGATATGTAGTTTTCTTTGCAGCGCTAATATCTGTTTTGGCAACAGTATCAAATAATTTTCGAATAACTTATGATGATGTGATACGTTGACGGCGCATAATCTGACTACCTGTCACTTGAGTGCCCGCAGCGCTTTACCGATTACGTGCAGCAGTAAACTCGAAGACATAGCTGTCGCAGCCTCCGAATATGATTTTGATGTAATTTGCGTTGCAGTAATTTGGATAAATTATAATGTCGATAATTCTTGCATTTTATTGTCCAGTTGTTAGGACCTTTTCCGATTCGAAGCAAATATATATGGCGGTGGCGTACTGGCGTACGTGAAAGCTGACTTGTTTTGCGTTGGCACGCAAAACATCTATTCTACTGCAGTGCTGAAAATATATGGCTCGATCTTGAAGTCAATTGAAGCAATCGTTTATTGCTTGCAGTGTGTTAACAACCACCAAAAAGTATTACTGCAGACATTGGCGTCGAAAGGGAGGCAATGGGGCTTTGCTCCCCTGGATTTTGAAAATTTAGCAAAAAGGTTGTTTTTTTAATTTCGAGATGAAAAAAACAAATTTTTCCACTTTTAGTCCCTCCTAGAATAATTTTGGAAAAATCCCTTACTGTCTCCCCCCTGGAAAAAATCCTTCGGACGCCCATGACTGCAGATAGACCTCGATTTCGTGACTATTGTTCCAGTGCTACCAACGACTGCCTAAGCAACTCTTTTTCCACTATTCGTTTTGCTGGTGACTTTATGGACCACTCAATCGGTAAGCCGTTTCAGCAACAAACTATTTCATTTCGCCTTTTCAATATGTCTGGCAATCAGCAAGTTATAGAATTGCCCACTGTAAATGCTAATATTTCCGGCTGGCTTGTCATTGACAATCCTTGCTCATTCTTGAACTTTGGGGTTTCACCTCAAGTAGTCAGTCTTAACCACTCCCTCATTATGCCAAAACGGAACTTTCAGCTGTCTGGCAATCAGCAAGTTATAGAATTGCCCACTGTAAATGCTAATATTTCCGGCTGGCTTGTCATTGACAATCCTTGCTCATTCTTGAACTTTGGTGTTTCACCTCAAGTAGTCAATCTTAACCACTCCCTCATTATGCCAAAACGGAACTTTCAGCTCTCTGATAAAACGTTTTATTTTGATAAAACGCTTACTCAAACATTTGGGTCAAATCCAAGGTGCTAAAGTACGCCTGCGTTCGTCGTGAAATCTTTTTTTTAACATACTTACTAGGAGGGCAATTTTCCCCAGTCCCTGCATTTTCCTCCTCAGCCAAAGACATTTCCCCTATCCCAGACGAAAGTCCTTTAAACAAACGACAGAAGTTACATAGCAGGCTAGCAAACATTACTGGTCCGGTAGTTCGAGGTTGATATTGTCCCCCTCCAACTCAAAATTTGATAAAAACGGCCCTGCATGAAATCACGGTAAATAGTCAAAGTTAGCTTTATCCTTTATCTCCTATCATTCAATCCTTAGCCACGACTCAACAACACATCATTACATCACCTGAAACCTATCGGTATTGACAACGAATATTTGTTTTTGTTTATTTTTGTTAGTGTTCAGTTGGAGACATTCGATGAAAAAGTGCCACAAGCTATAACCTAGTCATTAGGTGGGCTTATCAACGTTACGTTTTGGCCGGTGAAGTGAAGAATTTTGCAAAGGTGAAGTTGCTCACTTTCAATAAAACTAACGTTTTTTGCATATGACGTAATGATATCACAAAATCACATTCTTGAAGCGAGGTAGTGGAGTTGATCTGTTTGCGTGGGTAATTTGAAGCTCGGATTGTGGGCTTGAACAGCAAATAAAGTGAATCACAGTCAGCCGATAGGCAATGTGGGTTTCGTAGAAGGTTTGATTCCTTTGTTCAATGATACACTTAACATTTGCAGTCAAAAGTCATTTCAACAAGAAAAGCTTGGGAAAGCTGTTGAACTTATTTTGACAAACAAGAGGAGATAAACCTTGGTCTGAAACCCTAACGCAACGGGCAAAGGGTATGTTTAGTTGAGACTGTGNTGAAGGCTTTCGTTGAAAGGGACGTTAGNTGAAACATTTGCTCAAACTTGCAATGGCTATACTGAATAAAGTTGCTCAGTGCGATTACCTTTGCACTTAAGACCCTGTAATCACTGCTGAGCATTAAAAGTGCGGATGTTGTGGTTCGGTTTGATAACACAGTTTCTGAAGTAGACGTCCGTTGCTGACAGATGAAGGCAAGGAATAACAATAACACTATGCAAGTGTAATTGGAATAAGTCCACCCCCCAGCAAGACCAAGTCTTCAGGTCACGGTGGAGATGCAAGCCAACACTTCTCAACCAGAGGCGGTTTTAATTTTACAAATTTTATATAAATGGGTTCGCACCTTAGAGGGCCCCCCTCCACTGGCGACTGAGTTATACGTTTGAAGTCTTTTATATATTCTAAGAGAAATAAACCACTACTGAGACGTAAAGTAATTACTGAAACATTCTCTACATTACTGAGATTAGATATTACTGAATTTAATATTATAGCCTACTCTGTGCAGTATATGTACCTTGTTTTAATTACAAGTCGGGGATATTACACGAGATATTAAAATACATAAATGTTTACATCTCTAAAATAGGTCGGCCACCATCACTTCCGTGTTTTTTGTTTCTTCCTCTGGAATGAGCAAACGATTTAGGGCAAACTGGTGCGGCTTACCGCAGACTCACAACGAACAGGGAAGAATATTTAACGTCATATATCGGTTCCACAGATCCATATGTAAAGAAGGCCGACAAAATAGGAAGAGTACAGCAATGGTGAGGAAGGTGGCGAACAAGCAGGAAAAGCAAGACCAGAATCGAGAATGAAAAACAAGACCCATTTCAGTTATTGAGAGTTTGATTCGGATGCTTAAGATCCTTTATTTTTCCTTACATCTTTGCTAAGCACGAAACATGATCTTCTTTCATTTTAAATTCTTGTAAGCAAATGTGAGGGGTGGAAAGGTTTGCACTTTTATGGCCGGCCCTGGGCGAAACGGTATCGCTACGCCACTAGCCATTACCAATTCTGTTAACCTTACTTCAGTGTTCTGTAACAAGGGTCCGCAAAACATGTAATGGGGTTCCGTGAGTTTTACGGGTTCCGTGAGCATTCCTCGTTTTTTAGGGAACATGATTTCTTGCTTCACATGTTGATGCGTCATTATTGTAACTTTTACATCACCGTGCCGCATTCAGACTCCAAGTAGGCCACTTAGTTGTGCAGGAGGTTAAGTGTAGACAGGGGAACAAGAAATATTGAGAGTTGTTGTGTCACTTGCTGTTCATTGTTGTGCAATTAAGAAGAACATTTTTGTTGCATCATAGTCATACGAAGTTGCGGATGTACTGTATAGTTCACAGTGTCAGTAATGTACATCGAAGTAGTAAAGAGTTGACAACGGACTAGAGCTGATGTTCAGCCTTTTTGGGAGTAAAGTAAACAAAGTGTGAAACCCAATTTTTACTATTTAGTCAAGCCAGATGAAGCAAAATAGTACGTTTTCTTATGTGAAACGAAATTATAACAACAGCGAAGGTGTGGACGGTAATGACCAATGTAGTTCAAATGTGAAAGAGGCACCTAATCCCAAGCGGGCCGAATGTAATTCAATTGCCAAGTTAAAAAATGGGACGACACGTATTTGAGATATGAGTTCTTTTTGCCAAATTCTGAATGTAGCAGATACATTCCAGCAATGCAAGAACAACAGTCATTAAATTCCTTGCTTTTCAACATCAGTAACAACTGTTTACTTGTTGAAGTGTCCAATAATGAAATATTCGATTTTCTTACAAGAATTCGTGCTTTTCCAATTTTTGTTAATGGGGGTTCCATGACAAACAAGAAAGTATATCAGGGGTTCCACGATGGCAAAAAGGTTGAAGAGCACTGCCTTACTTTCGTATGTGTGCATGTAAATGTTGTTATTATTATTCATGTAATGGTTCATTGTTTTGCCTTGCAATTGCATTTTACATGTTGTCTTTTTCATATTGTTTGACTCTCTCTTCTATTGATGTGGAAATGAACCACTGACCATTTCAAGACCTGGCCTGTCATCATTGGAATTTTCGAATAAACAAACAAGCATTGCGATTGCTTTGGAACGGTGAGGCCTGACATTCAATTTACCGTTCTAGGGATGAATTTGAAATACCTGCCATGGAATGGAAGCCATGGATTATTCGGAATGTGTGCAAGCAAATTTTTTTATTCTTAAGCGCGACAGAGAACATTGCAATGCACTGTCAATCATGAACTTCTATGTAGCAGCAGGAAATAAAGTAAATGGTGATTGTGAATCAACCTTGCATTCAAAATTTCTCGAACCAGGCTTTTGCAGATCATTTGAAAAAAAATCAAAGATTCTATGTCTCAGAGTGTTACTTTTCCAGTCTCTGCTACACTTCAGTTGGCTGCATGGACCTACAGCTAGTCAAAGTGGTGCAGGGTTGATTACAGTTTACACGATTCAAAATTCAACTGTGTTTATTAAACTAACATCATTATTAAACTACTATTTCCGAATAGAGCATTATTTTCATGCCATTTGCGACTCACTAATATTTTGCACATACTGAGCTGAGAGCCCTGCATTGAAGTGAATGAAAAGGACAATTGCAACAGCAACTTCAAATGTTCGCATTCTTCACGCAATTCTGCAAGAGACATTATAGTCTCTGTTACGGTGACCAAGCTACAAAGATATTCTCTCCAGTAATTGCCTTTTGAAAAAGAACTTTTGATCAAATTGTTGCGAGTTTGGTGGACATCGCTTCTCACTGATTTTCTCACCAGTTGTTTTACCATTCAACAATCGCTAAGGTCTGCTCTACAGAAACCAGTATCAGTCTTTCTTTTTCTATGATCAATTACATCACTTTACTATCCGCTACAAACGCAGTTATCCCAAGACAATGGAATATTATCTTCTTTTCTACTAAAAAAATTCCAGTAAAACAGTTTTTGCAAGCGTGGTCTTGAATCACATTGAATGATATAAATTATTTTGTGAAAGGTGAAAACCAGAAGTAAATTATCACACTTCTAAGTAAATAATTATCTCTGAAAAAAGAAAGCAGTCAAAGATTTTGCTTTTTTATTTCGCTCTGACACTTTAGAACATCAAGATGTGCACGAAATTTTGGGAAAAATTGACTAAATGAAACATACGCAGAGAATTTATCAGCGTAAGTTGAAGTTGTCTAATTAAGGAATTAACTTCACCAGCGTGATGAATAGTTTTGATTTTTATGCACATAGTCACTGCGGCCGGGAAAGCATAGAAAAAAGGAAGAAAACATACTATAGAAAATTACTGATTTCTCAAAATAAAGCAAATGCACGTAACACTTTGCTCTTTTCTTCTGTGGCCCAAGGTCAGGGGTCGGAAAAGTTGTTGGACTGCTAAGCCTTTTCAAAGATTCAAGAAAGCTTGCTAGGCCGGATGAAACAAAAGCCCATTGAACAGTTGTTTTACTAAAGAATACCATGCGATGACTGATAACCATGATGTTGCATGCACGTGAAGAGAGATGCGAGATTTAATGTCACCGATTGCAGTTTAGCAATAACATGACATTTTAGGATGTTCATCATTCGGCTGAGAGCGAAACTGGTTCTTACCAAACTTAATTTTTGGGAAAAAGGTGCTCGAAGGATCACATGCAGGACATTAAATGCAAGTTAAATCCAAGGATCGGCTCAATTAGTACTGAGGAAAGTTGCACTGATTGTAAACATCAACACTTTTGCTTTGAGTGCAAATACTTTGGAGTAACATTAGACAGGACGTTTACGAATCGCCCAGACCTCGATTCACTTCGCAAAAACTGAAATCAAGCGTCGCACCCTTGAGGCGGCTTGCTGCCTCGGGCCGGGGCAACAACTTTGCGAACAGCTACCTTAGCTCTGGTCCATTTAACCGCAGAGTACTGCCAATGCGCTCCTGCATGATGCTGCAGTGTTCACACCAGCATCATTGACTTTGCCATCAACAACGCCTTGTGAACTGCGATTGGATGCCTACGTCCTACACTAGCGGACAATCTTTCTATCCTCGCGGGCATCCAACCTGCTGAGCTTCGTCACAGAGGAGCAACACTGTCTCTAGCACGACCTGAAATGGAGTCTGGACATCTACTCCACTGAACGCTCACTCGCCCACCGGTGGCAATGCATGACATCTCAAATTGAGTCACTCATTTGTGCTCGCCGCACAACAACTCGTTTCATCTGACGACAACAACAGAAGTGCGGCGCTATGGGCGGATTACCGATGGAATGCGAAATGGTTGGATGGCACTGTAAGACTCCGTACTTTCATACCTGACATTGTCACCCACCCTTCTGGATTGACCCTTCCAAGAACAGCGTGGGTCCGGCTTAACCGTCTCCGCACCCGTGTCCAACGTTTCCTCTCCTGCTTATACAAATGTGTTATGTCCCCTTCTGCGGCTTGTGAGTGTGGCGCAGCAAAACAGACAGTTGACCATGTTGCTCTTCACTATCCGATTCATCGACTTTTCCATGGATCTCATGGCCTGACGGTTCTAGATGACGAGACAATGGATGGCTGCTCAACACCATCCCCGAGATCTAGTGTGTCCTAGCAGTGGATTAAAATAGTTCTCTGAAACGATGAAGAAGAAGAATGACTGTGAACTAAAAACGTTAAGCAATGTATCCATGCTAAAATGCAGCTCTGCGAGACTTGAAAGACGAAGGTGGATCTACGTCAAATCGACTTTACTCTGGACGGAATAATAACATGCGAACTGCTAGAAGTTTAATCAGGTCGGATGCGATGATAAATAGCAAGAAGGGCGTTTGCCCAGACAGGACTGCTGGCTTAGCCGTATCCGGCTTATAGTCTAGAGAGTTTGCCGAACCCTACGGCTTGGTCTAAAGGTCGATAATCAAGGTTAGCAATAGAGTGTCGTCAAAGACTGACGTAGAACGCAAGGAAAATTCAGTTTGCAAGGAAATTATTCGATTGAAATGATTAAAATTCGCAGGGTGTTGACAGACAACTCAACAAGGTATATGTGAGAAGGTGTATCACATCTACCACTTACCAGTAGAGTACGGTTTGCCAAGCGAAAGCATTTTTCATTGCAAGAGCTGATACAAGGTCTTTATTTCTGCTGGGTGCTTATTAAGGGACAGAGTACCCACTGCGACGATTCAGAACCCTGCAGTTGGAAACAGTACTGTAGATACGACATTTCTGTAGGAATGTTCCGAATTCACGTTTAGCTACGCATCCTCCACCTAAAGTTATGAAGCGTAGGAAACTTAAGGTCTGAAGCTGCGAAATTTCGTTGTTCCGCACAATCTTCACGCACAATATTGGTCATTTTTTCTGAATAATTATTGTGAATGCTGCTATTTTAGGATGATGTTGTGATGCTAGCACAGAATAAAATCTTTTTCTCAATCGATTTTCTAGAATTGCTTTTCTTTTTTGTATGCACACATGTCTTTGCGGTAACCAAAGCTGACGTTACCCTGCCACTTATGACCAGTGGCGGCTCGTGATGAAAATGGCCGGGAGGGCTTCGAAATTTCATCTCTGGTTGAACATATAGGATTGTCGCCCTGGCTGTTTTTATAATTAGTGGCGTTTCCAGTCACTCCAGCAGTCCTAA
>JGI24022J15233_10000621_pt1 | contig 24228 bp, 14 predicted proteins | sample Ectturendosymbi2_FD_15233 | JGI IMG/M metagenome (IMG submission 15233)
AAAATCGAAAATGTTGCAAAAAGTTGCAATATAACAACCCTGGAAACAGCTCAAAACATTGAACTGCATGTATTTTGAGTATTTAGGAAGCTGTAAAGAAAAGTTGCAAAAGTTGCAAACACTTGCCCTACTAATCAGCGATTCTATTTGAATAAGAGCTGAAGATGAGTACTCACTACTCAGTAGGCAAAAATCCTAATTGTTGGCTGTGATAATGTCCTTGCGATAGATAGTATAACTATAACTTAATCAGCGCTTACGTTTACGTTCGCTCGACTCGGTTGCATCATCGATTTTAGAATTGCAAAAAATAGGGCACAGTAAAACACTGAACGAAATATTGCTGCAAATGAAAAAAAAACTTTTATTGTACTTCTTTAGTTGAAGACTTACGCATTGCATCTTTTCAAAACTTTGAAAATTAACCGTACGCCCGCACAACGTTGCTAATAAAACAAAACCGAGCGCGAAAATTTCAAATAAGTCTGATCGCAACAGCCGTACATCATTTCTGACATTTTTCTCCTGAACCACTACCGTGACGCCTGACGTAAATGAACTCAGCACGGATTAGGCGGCTCTGAGCCTTTGATCATCGAGGTCGTTGGGCTTCGGTTCATCAACCAGAAATTTCTTCTTTTTGCTTTATTTACGGGGTTTGGTCAAATTACGCTCTACCTTGAAAACGTGCTCTGAAAAGGGACTGGAAATCTTCAGATCGACTTTGTGGAAGGAGTGCATTATGGAGTTATAGAACAAGTAATGGTGTGCTAGAGCTTCTGCATGGTACAAATCTGTGGGTGAATAGGAATATGTTACGCAATCTGTATTGGGCTGCACCAAAAACAACATTGGCGTTCGGACCGTGGGTAAGGTCTGCCCGATCTTAGTGACTCAGTAAATGTGTGAAACGGTTTTTATGCAAGTAGTTTGTACCCAGAAGTGACAACATTGACGACAGCAAAAAATTTACTGCAATAAAACTTACAACAAACGAAAATGGTGATGATCCAAAACGCAAAAATCGCCTTGAAGCTACGTCGGCCAGTAGCACGATAGACTTTCTGCCGACGGTAGGTAATTTAGGAAATGGTTTATGGCGGCAGTGATCAGAGTTTATTTAAGTGCGGACGTTGAACAATAGGCTGTTGAATCAACTGAAGCGAATAGATGCTTGAGGAGGTATGTTGCTCAAAGTCACAGCATCAGTAGGTAAGTTACAAACTCTGATGCTTCATGCGCGAATGACTTATGTCGTAGGCTTATATCGTAGTTTTCTCATGTCATTTGCCACTAAACTTAGGAATACGTAGGAAAGGAGACCAAAGTAGGTTGCAGTATTTTCCAAGTGAAGAAAAGTTGGATAGAGTTTTGACTGATTAGAGAGCGCGGATTTGAACAGAACTTTTAGAGGCAGAACTTAACTACAACTGAAGTTTTATTTAGAACAACGTTTCGCAAATATTGTGCTATTACAAGCGAATTTCTCCAATATGAAAAACCCTGAATTCTTTGCTGATTAAGTCTTACCCAATTGTTTAAAAAATAATAAAACTTTTTCGCTTAATTTAAATGACAGAGCTTTAACAGGTGCGTCCGCAAAATGTGTCTAGGAGTGATCACACGAAAAGTGGTCTTGAGGTTGCACTGAGGCTAGCATGATTTTAACGTTTGGCTGTTGCTTGTACTTATGATACTTTTAAAATGGTCCCAAAAGAAACGCCAGCATTTTATACCGTTTAAAAACCATGTGCGCTATGAGCAATCACACATGAGCGGCGTCCGCAACTCCTTGCTTTTTATTTTAGAATTGATTACAGGTTACAGTTTACCGGTCCGGCTTGAACATTAATTGACGCCAAAAAATCACCCAACAGATCTAAACTTACCCGATTACCCGGCGCCGTTAGTGCAATCAGCTTGTTTTTCATCAGAAAACAAGAGAAAAACTTCCATTCCTTTGGGATTCAAACCAGTCGTTAAATGGCTTGTTATGATCTTAACTCCAAGAAGTTGGCATCTCTTACGGTATACATATCCGATATCCCTCCTGTATCCAGCGTAGTAAGCGGAAGCTGATCCTCAAAAAGGCTCATTCAAGTCAAAGGTCGTATGCTATTAATGCATTCACTGGCTTGTGGCGAAGTGGTGGTATTTTTGACAAGCCATCTTTCCGTAAAATTTACCCCCCTGTAACTTTCAACCAGGCACTGTTACTCTTGCTCCAATACTGGTTTGACCTCGCATAAAAAGTACAAAATAATAAACTTTCGTGGCATGGCACCTCAGTTGGCAGTAACGTCACAAATATGGTTTTTATATATTGTACAATATGTGAAAAGTATGTGTCGACGTTTCAGTCATTCGTCCATTTCAAAGCGGTTGAGATACTACCAAGATCAGCCTATGTCGTATTGAGATGAACGCTGCCGATGCAATCCCTGTGTCAAATTTGTTATTATAACTCATTAAAAATCACACAAAGCTGGCAAATTTATCGACCTGAGTGATTGTGAAAAAAGCTAACAACATACAAGCATTAACATGCACTAACAACTGCAAGCCCGATGCCTTAGGTGCATTCAGATTTATAAGCCCTTTGTTTAATAAACAAACGCTTCATAAAATAAAGAGCACAACCAACTTAAAAGCGTCTCGATATTTATCGTTAGAAAAAAGTAACTTGCCGCATACAAATCTACATTTTACAAAGATCCTCAAAATCTATGCGTGGATAGGAGCAGTTGTAGGCATAAACAAATAGCCTCACTCGTTTCTTTCAATTATCGTCACGACACTCGTAATTCTTTTTTATTCGTTGCTTAGCTGTTTTTCTGTTGNAGCCTTTGCGGGCGAACAGATGAAGTCTCGGACTAAGAGCGCTGGCCTGCAACTCGTGTTTACCTTCCTCATCACNTTACTATTACTACAATCTTTCATGATGTTGGATCAAACCAGGTTCAGATAAATCGGAAATCACCCAGTAAACTGGTCACAGCCAGAGCGAGATGTACTGTGGGAAATATGTTTGTGAATCACATATACTATTTTCAATGATATATGGGTGTTTGGTACCGGCATCAAAGGTCTTCTTCGTCTTCGGAATATTTGTTGTAGTTATGCTGCTGATCACGAAATTGTTTTCAATTGTAATAAGATAGTCGGTGCAGCTTCCACCTAAACAGTATAAACAGCCTGCAACACCAGCAGTTTCCCCTAATGGCAGATGTGTGAAGCTAGCCGAACACGTCAAATATCTTAGCTTGTTGTTTCATGCCTCACTTAATGATGACAATAACACTCACAGGCAAAATGAAATTTTTTTGCGGTAAGCTGGCATATATTGCATGTAGCAGGCACGAAATAGTGTTTTTAACTGCAGTAGAACACTGAGAAAACGTGCCTGTGAGCTTGTTTGCTGCACAATAGTAGAGGTTTGCATCGAGGGTCATCTTTTCCAAGAACCCAGTCTTAACAATACTTTGAAAGAGCAGCTAGAAAGTTTTAATCATTCATTTTCATATCCGCGTTTCCTCTGGTGAGGGTCGTGGTGGCAGCGGCCCTAGGAGGACTCGAAATACTTCCCGGCCAACAGCAATCTCAGGTAGTTCTGCTGGACCAAGCAAGGTCGGAGATATGGTAACTCCACCTGGTCCTCGGATGACCTCTGGACCGCTTTCCCTTGGGTGTAGCCAGCAGGACTTACCTCGTCAATCTTTCGTGGGACGTTCTGTAATATGGGCGAACGTAGCTGAGATCTCTCTATTCACAGAAATGGCTCGGCATTCAGGGCTTTATTAATTTCATAGCTGAAAGACTTGCTCGTCTCAATCGTTCATCATTCTGTAATAATTACACCTATTCAAAACCAAGGTCTATCAAATTTAGGTAAAGAGTGCTTGTGCTTCTTGAGAGATAAAGGATAGAATATTGAAAGCAATCCAGTAAAATAGGACATTAATTGTTTTGGGAATCAATAAACAACATCTTGGACCATTGGTAGGGAGGTTAAAACTGGTCGGGAAAAAAAAACACTCATTTACCACTTATTTGACATTTGCGAAGATGAGCAAGGTCATTATCCGATTTTTTGTTCAATTCATGAAATGTTTGAACCAAAACCTTAAAACCTTGTTCAGTCGCTAACTTTTGGATTCACCGAAAACAAATATCCAATATTGTATTAAATTAGTTGGCCTACACCTCATGCACAAAGGTGTAAACAATTTAGTCAAACCTGCTCCATTGCATTTCAACTAAACTATCAAGGATTTCAAGCTGTCCTGTGTCCCATCTTCAATATGCGTAAATGTTAAATCTGTGGTACGATTTCGGTGTTAATCACAGTTACTTTTTCTGTTAATATGGAATTCTGACCGTGGTTTGTTTTGAACCTCCAGTGCAAATGCGCTATTCATAACTCTAAACCAGGGGTGGCCAAACTTTTTGACCCGAGGGCCAAATTCCCGGCTGCCTGACCACTGGAGTGCCAGATACAGTGCGATTTGCGTAATCTGTGCAAAAATAGGTTGTTAAAATGTAGTACATTAATAACAATAAAATCAAATCACACCATTTTGTTTACACTTTCAGCCAATGCTGTTGCACTGCCGTCTACAGTCGTAAACGTGGTGTTTGCAAAAAATGCGCAAGGTATTTCGCGGCATCGCGGGCCGGGTTTAACTGGTCGGCAGGCCGGATGCGGCCCTCGAGCCGTAGTTTGGCAACCCCTGCTCTAAACCTACATGTTTTGTCTGTTGTTTCTGTTCCAACGACATAGTCTGTTACAGTGTCTGAAAAGAAGTATTTAAAACTTTTGCCGTTTTCATGTTCATGTAGTACATGTCAACTCCTGAGCCCTGCTTGTATCAGATTTGAAGTCGTTCCGGAATTAAAAAGGTAATGTAACTAATGGCAAGTCGTGACTAACGCTTCATCTGATGAACACCTTAACAGTAGTAGAAATCAGATCACCGTTTAGCGAGAACCCAGAGTAGAAGCAAAGCCATAAAAGACCTTAAAATTTAAAGCTTATTTGCTTTTAAAACTGTCTTGATATAGATCCTTGAAAGAGTACAAGTGATAAGTGGTGTAAATCCGAAGTAGAGTACAAATGATAGCATCCTTCATGGTTGTATAGTGGATAAATTTGTGCTTTATGTTTTGTGCATGTTTATGCGGGATTTCAGGCAATATTCTATTCGGGATTCAATGCAATATACTTGTTTGCGAACAGTGTAACAGTTGACATGATAACCTGCTAACATACATCACGGCGATTGGTCGCTGTTTCCGGTCGCTCCTGTGAACGCTCAACGCTGTTGTTAACCGTTTTGATCCGCCGAACCGCTTAACGTTACGTTGTTCTACCTTTCCAGTTTATTGAAGAGTTTGTTTAATATCTGAATATAAGCCAAAGGAGGCAATCATATTTAGAGTGTTACTGGGAGGTAGTAAAGGAAAAAGTGCGTTGGTGAGAGCCTTTGTTTCGCCTTGCTTCGGTTAGGCAACCTCAAGACGTCAGGTGGCTTACTTGGAAGACTGAATATTCGGGAATTTTAAGGAAAATTTAACCCAAACGGTAACACATGGTCAGTTCCTTGCTCTCTTAATAAAATCGCGCTAGCCACAGCAAACAGCGCAACTTTTCTCTTGTGACTGGCTTTAGGTTGCTTGCTTATTTACACTACATGTTTTCGAAACACTGGCACTATCAGTTACGATCGATTTTTCCCCTTCTTAAAAACAGCTGGAAATAACTTCTTTGATAAAAAATGTTACATTTTGAAAACAATCCAGTAAACTGGATATGAAGCAAATGCCAACACAAAGGCGTATGCAATTTTTCAGCAATATTTGAAGAGGCTAACGAACAAGCCGTTGCTTTGTTTTTAGACTTCACGATCAAGTGTTTTTAGCACTTGCGTATCTTTTTTATTCCAGCTTTGTGGCTTGACAAAAATTGTACATCGAAGCACATAAAAGCCTTAGATTTATGAGCGGTATTTTACGCATGAACAAAACATAAATTTCTTTTTTTCCGGTCGTTATTTTCTGGGCTTGGCACAAAATTGTACCACGAATGTTGCGCGACTAATACTCGGTGTGTTTTGTTTTTGTAAATAGAAACAGAGATGGATTATTTCAACTTCAACTTTTTTCCAGTTTTTCATTCGTTCATATAAAATGTTGCGCTTGTATCTCCTCTAGACCCTTCCCGTTTGTGCTATGATGACATAATGTACCTATGTGCATAGCAAGACCTGTTGACTTGGTACAGGCAACAGACCATGCAAACATTCCCGTCGCCACTGGGGGCTTTGGTGGGCGTAGCCCCCCAAACAAACTCCATGCCCCCCAAATTGAATTATGCAATACTGTAAATCAGTGGAGTTTTTGTCAAATTTTGGAATGTCAAGCCCCCTGCACAAACGTAAAGACCCTATTGAAGACTTTCTGGCGACGGTTCTGCATGCAAGTAAAATGGGTCACCAACTTTTCATCCCCCTTTACTGTAACCAATGAGGCAAGGCAAGGGAGAGTTCTGAGCTTATTTGTTGTTCACCTGGATGAACTCTCAGACCAGCTGGATTCAGCCAGGGTGGGATGCATTGTGGGAAATATGGTTGTAAATCATCTAATGTTTGCTGATGATATATGTGAGTTCAGCCCCAGTATTGGTGGGCTGTAATGTCTTCTGAATATTTGTAGTGACTATGCTCCTGAACTGAACAAAACAATTGGTGTTCTTTTTTTCCCAAAAGTTTATAAACAACCTGCTGCATCAAATGTTTTTCTGGACGGTGTACGTGTACAATTTTTTCACGAAGTGAAATACCTTGGTGTATGGATAAATGCCTCACTGAAGGATAATGGTGTTATTCAGAAACAAGTGAAATCACTGTACTGTGCAGCACTTTCGATGAGTGCTCTCNTGCAATATAAAACACTCTATTTCGTGCCTATTGCATGCCAACATATGCTTGCCAATTGGGAAGCAAATACGTACGCACAGACTAGTATGAAGCGCTTACGTGCTGCGTTATAATAAATTAATGCTTACCGATTCATGCATTACATATCCAAACATGTAAGTGATCGCTCACACCAGATTAGCCATTGTGTCACGACTTTTGATGCCTCGCTGAGAAACAGTTTGTGTCGATTTTTTGTACACTGCGCATCCTCATCTAACTTTTTTATCCGATCGCTTCAAATGTCTGATGATTTTTACAAATCTTCATTTTTCCTCAATTATTCAACGCTCCTGTATGATGGCGACCCACTGCAACTGTGGTTTGTGCATTGTTTCGGTGTTCGCGTCTATCAGTATTGCTTTTGTGTAGTAACAAAAATCCTGTGTGCAACGTGTACAAACCAAGGATACAAAAAGTAAGAAATATAACTGGTAAAACGCCAATTGCCAAATCCTGCTTTAAAATTCAGGAAAATTGATTGGCTGTCGATCTCATGATCATGCGTTGCAAAGCATTTGAAACCTTGATCGGAAGAGTTTGCATGCCTCTGTGCGCCAATGCGCATCCTCATTTGACTTACCTTTTACTTTTTTCTTTTTCTCTGTTAGCTGTTTACCACAAAGTTTTGATGTTAGAATGCCTTCATTTTTCTCACACTACTGGATCCCTGCATCATGATGGGTGAATGACGCTACAATTGAGGCGCTGTTACAGTGTTTTGCTCCTATCAGGGTTGGTCGTGTGCGAACACCGAGTCTGTAATGCGCTATGGCCACTAGCGTACGGAGTGGGGAGGTCACTGTGCCATGGCCACCCCCTCAGACCCTAAAAATAAAAAAATGCAAAAACAGTATTGTCTAAAACTTGCTTCCAGAATGCACAAAAATGAGTATTTTTAGGTATATTTTTGCAAAATTTTCCTAAGGGCATGCCCCCGACCCCTAGAATGGTCGTGCCTTCAGCACTTCCCCTAAAGTTGATTTTTGACGTCACATGATTGTGACGTCACACGACTGTGACGAAAACTTGGGTTCCCCTCGGAAATTTTCTGCGTACACCACTGGCTGTGGCTAACCATTTTTTGTGCTCTTGTGTTGCATGATTGCATCTGTGATATGGACCACGAGTCCGTAATAAATTATTATTATTAATTGAGCTTCTAGATTTGGGAGAGTTATCAACGAATTCACACATAATTTTCAAAACTTTGATCGGTGCGTATCTTAATTTTCCATCAAAGAAAACCGCTTTTATTGAAGTACAGGCAAACGTCGTGTGTTTTCTGTATTTCAACTTGCATCAAAAAACCGCAAGCGTTAAAAGATTGTTTTATATGTTAGCATTGCTACATCTTTCCGAAGTTGCTGTATTGCCGTGTTGCCTCGAGTAAAAGCAATCGCTGAGCGTTTTAACATGCCAGCGCACTCGTCCGGCACTGGAGAGGTTCACGCATCAATTGGTACATGAATTCACATGCACTGCTGTGTTGGGCAGTTGGGCAGCCGGAGAAGATTGTTTGTATATCCGGGGTGTAGTACTGGTAAAGCGCGCAGCTCGCATTATTTGTCCGTGAAGGGCAGCCATGCAGCAACAGCTTACGTGATGTCCTTACCTGATTTTTGAAAGTTTATTACGATTTACGGAGAGCGAGAGTCACTGGAAGCAATTATTTCAATACTCAACAGCGTGACACTAGCACGTAGTCACAATCGTATACTGGGGCAGTAATGCATAGTGAAATTCAAGTCACTTACCAGCGAAACAGTTTCAACGAGTAATAGAAAACAAGGCGGAATTCGTTACGTAGCGCAATATGCTAGCACCAACTAGCTCAGTGTATTTTGTCAGCAACAAAAATAAACTCTGGATGCTTTGAGAAACTGATTGAAAGTTGCAAACATGAAATATTTTTGCTAGGAGGATTAATTTAATAAATTTATTTTTGCAATGCGATTGTTGAGACAAGGCCACCGCAGCAGCTTCCTTTTGTCTTTTTTTCTATTCATGCACTGTAACGCGAAATTACTATTAGATTCTTTGATAAATTTATGTCGAATATTTACAATTTAGTATTATAATACCATTTTCATTATCACTGCATTATGCCAATCCAGCATATCGTTCCAAAAGCGGACGAAGTTATGTTTTAACAAAGCAAACGTAAAAAAGGTTCTGAAAAAGTTTTCTCGAATCTGTGGTTTGAACAGTTAACTCTTGCATTTTGTACAGACGAAGATAAGAAAATTTGCTAGTCGAAATTATCTTTTTGCTTGCGCAAGGCTATAACTCATGTTTCAGGAAACTTTGTTTGTTGATATATTCGTCCAATTCAATTATTCGTTAATGCTTTCGTACTTGTCATTTCGTTCACTCATTCCTGGACTTGCCTTTATAGTGGATGTAACCTTTCGCTTTACGGAATTGGCATTCTCTAACTCGTCATTGTTTTCTGTACGTGTAGCAACGACGACCTTCCTCACAAGCAACCTCTGCGCTGACCTGCACCCAAAACCTGCACCTTCTTTTCAGGGGAGACGCAGGGACAGCAACTCAAAAAATGATGAAGTAACCTGTAGCTTTTAACGACAGTAGCCCCCTGCACCAGGTCCGTGATGTAGTTGTACACTCTGGTTCTTAAGAGGTCTCTGGGCCCTTCTTACTAGCTGTTACTTGCACGACGTTGCTCTATGTCTTAGACATTCTGGAACTGCACATTGGCTTTGGTAGAAGTTGTTCAAGGTTCACGGTTTAACGAATTACCCTACGACCTATTTTGTCCATTTAGTCATGTGATATCTTGTTAGTGAAAACACTTCAACCTCTTGTACTGTTAACAACACATTTTGATTATTACCGAGAATTCATGACCATAGGTCAGCATAGAAAAAAGGTCGATTTGAAAAGTTTAATGTGACCACTAATCTTTGAAACTAGAGGCGCCGTTGAACCAGATTTCAAGCCTTTTGTTTCGTTTTCTCTCAGTCAGGAATGTTATCTCTGTACGTGTTTGAGCTTCTTCGCCTGTTTGAGTGTTTCATCATTTGCAGTCTAGTGGGTCGCGACCCAAATTTGGGTCGCGCGACCTTCCACGAGACCACTGGGTCGCGAAATAATTCAAATTTACATTTTAAATTTACTGTTCTCATTAAACAGAATAAATGCAACCATTTACTGTTTGATGTGTTAAGTTGCATACAATTTTGTGCACGAAAATTGCCACTGTCAAGAGTAGTCCTAAAGTTTATTTGTAAATAGAGAGTATTTTCCACAAAATTATATGCCAACGAAATGTTTCGGTCGCGAGAATTTAGAACTATTTTTAGGTCGCGCCAAAAAGTATTTGCGGACCCCTGGTCTATAGGACATTACCACCGAGAAATAAGAGCAAACTTCTTGATGTGATGCTCAATCCCTTGTTACACCGACCAAGCCCGTACTTGTTTGTTTTGTTGGAGGTCCGTTTACACGAAGCGAGCAACGTCACATAAGTGACCTGCAGAAAGTAAGCGGATGATTTTTCCTGTAACTGCTGGGACTTTAATGCGCCGACACGGTTACGCCTGTCAAGCTACTTCAGAGAGTCGGTAAAGGGGATAGGCGACAATGCACACCCTTTATGGTTGTCCATCAGCACTAAAGTTGACAGCGAACGATTTTAGCTTATGCTATCTGTGCGGATACAGGCTTTTGAACAAGTATATGCAACAACTTGATGCGCAAGTATTACCTGGGAGACAAGAGCAGTGCTCTTACAACGAATAGGCTGGCAGTGACCTCGATGTTTGTAGCGTTTGGGAATACCTGCCACTCAGCGTAGGTTATACCAGAAACCCTTAAATTGGTTCCCGGACGGTTATAAAATCCTGGAACGATAGACTCAGTGTAGTGCTTCTGCACACGGTTTATACTGTTTATCATTTAATACCTGTTTTCAGCGTCTTAAGCAAATAATTTGCGAATGCGATGAGATTTTGTATGACCTTGAGTTTTTCTGTTGAATTGGAAAAATTTTGAAATTACTAATTAGTTTGATTGTCACCTATTTGTTTAATTGGATAAAATGCAGAAGAAAGTGCTTTGGTGCCGTTCCATGAAACGTTTATGCAACATTCTGTAAATTATAAAACTCCTACATCCAAACTGCAGGTAGGTGTTGAGATTTTAGATATATGAGGTTGTTTTCACTATTGTTTGGTAAAGGTGAAGACGAAAAATTCAAAAGCAATGAAGAAAAAAGTTTTATTGCTCGTCGATGCTATGCGTCACACGAGTTACTCAAAGGGATCCATGCGGATCACAGCTTACCGCGATATTTCCCCAGTGCCGCGATGAGAAGCTGTCTGTTGGGTGTGACCGTGCGACAACCTCGTGATGTAGTCTGTAATTTGTCACGGCTGACGTCGCACTACATCACAGAAGTTCATGCTTTCTTTTTCGCGCGCGAAATCGATTCTCTCAGCACACTTGCAGGGAAGCAGCTACAGAGGCGAGTGTCAACCATCGTCATCTTCAGGATGAGTAGATTTCTGCGGCGGGTTCCAGCTGCTTGTGGTTGTGGCGTAACAGGTTCTTTGTGCTGCAGTGATCACTTCATTCAATCACTGTACTTGTGAATGACGTATGTCCAGCGAAATGACACTGGATGTTAACGTGTGGATTATACGTAACTTGCCATTTGTAGTGTTAATTTAATTTACAAATCCTTGTGGGCATTAACTGCGCCGATTCTTTGTTTACCAGCTATGCTGTCTTCTCATCGGCGGTGACCGATGCAGGACAGGAGATAGCTGATTTGATAAGTTTAGTTAAAATGGCAATACTTTATCGTAAAACAGTTTGCTGTATACTGAAACTCTAGCAAGTCCGTTTCGGGAGTTAGCCCGTATTAAGCACATCATTAAGGGTGGTTCAAAATATTAAATTGTGAGAGATAATCGTAAACTGCAAATGTCATGTTAGACAGATTGCGTCAGTTTCAAGTCTTTTAGCAAATACGAAAAGACAGCTGCAGTAACAAAAGTAATGGTGAAAATATTACCAGTGTTCAAAAATATCAGAGAGAAATGATTTTTAATGGATGAGCTGATGAAAAAAACGTTATTAAAGTGTCAAATCACTCTCGAACGTGCATTTCGTTAGCATGCTTTCAAAGCAGAACCGTCATCAGAACGTCTTCAAAAGGGGAGCTTTACGTTTGTGCAGGGGGCTTGACATTGTGAAAATTGACAAAACTCTACTGATTTATACTGTTTCATATTTCAATTTGGGGAGGCTTGATGCATTGTTTGGGGGATTTAGCCCACCAAAGTCCCCCGTGGCGACGGGATTGTTTTAAAGTACAGTAATTCTGTTTAGTAAGGCCTTCAGTGGAGACTAACAGAACGGTTTAAAGTCTATATGGCTTTGTCGTGTTCAAGCGTGAAAATTGTGATGTTTACAAACTAAACTGAAGTATTTTTGCGACAGTAAAATTTTTTTGCAAAATCTGCAATTCTGTTGTACACAAGACCTGTTTAGATTTTAGGAATAATAGAAAATGAAGCTTTATCTTTAAATTCGAAATGCTGGTCTATCAAAACATGTTTTCGGTATTGTTTACGTTTACGTTATGAGTAACTTGTATCAAAACGAGTGCTTTCACCTTTTTTGTTTAATCCTCATCGAACCAAAGAATGTTAACAAACAAGTTTGAGCTAGCATGCATGTAAACAAAAACTTTCATAATCCTTGTAAGCTATGGGTAACTTTTTTTTAATTTGAAAGACCCAGCAGCCAAAATGAAGCTTTGATAAAAAACGAATCGTTTTATGTGACCAAAGCAAACTTTGAAAAGATCTCAGCATTCAGTTTTTTTGTTTGCGTTATATCAGTTTTTGCCTTTGCCTTGTTAAATCAGTGATTTGAGCTTCTGGCNCATGAGATCAAATATGCTTTTTTCTTTTCCACGCAAAGGTCATAGTTATCATCTTCACGATGGTTTAAAGCGCACCACACACAGATTTATTTACTCCTGTGAGTGCTGTTTCTGTCAGCATAGGCACACTCCACTGCGTATACGAGCAGTAACCTATGTCCAATAAAACTTTGCACTTGGAGAAAAACTTAACTTGTATCGCGCGAACAACTACGTTACTTCATTTTTCGAGCAACTTTTTCTTATCTAACGGGCTTTGAAAAACTTTTTTTTCCACTGACTCAAACGCTAATGCCTGGCACGGGCAGGGGTGTAGTGGGGCGGGAACGCGTGGGAACGGCGTTCCCACACCTTTTTCACGCTTTGCTTCAAAATGAGTTTGAAGCTGTTTTAAAATGGCTTTTTTTGGATGCGTTCCCACATCTTTTTTGTTAGCACCACATCTCTGGGCACGGGCATCTACGTTATAGTTTAGCCAATACTGAAGCATATAGAAATATAGATCAGAATCAACTCGCTAACGCCTGTAACTTCTCTGGTGTGTTTTACCTTCCTTCAATGCCACTTCAGGCTCGCTCGACGATCCACTCGTTTGCGCCACTTGATAGTCATAGGCTGTGTTTTTTGTCATTCGGCCAGATAGGAGAAACTTGAAAAGATCTGACGCAAGTTTATGGTAGCCAGTAGATGTTGGCCTGATAGCGTGAATCATAAATGTAGTTTGTAGGCCCAAAATCTGATAACATGATTCCTAGTGATCAGTTTTGTAACAGCTTTGTCACCAAGTCAGCCTTGGAAGCTACAACTGAGAATGGAATAATAAGAAGGCTAAATGTTTTGACAAATGCATGACAGGCTAGTTTACTTCAATTCATTTTACTTGTTTCTGATGAATTTATCTAGACAACGTACTTTTATGACATTCCATATCAAGAACATGAGCATAACAGAGCAACAGGATGTCGTAAATTTTTCGTCACTGAAAGAGTTTCGTTCTTTTACATTTGCCACAGAATGACAGAAAAAATTGCATGAGCAAAAGACAAAAGTCTACATGACTTGCCTGGTTATGGGTGCCCTCTCACTGGCTGTGTTGGGAATGTCGAACAATTCTCAGCAAGAAATCGTTCAGTGTCTTAGCTAAGCAACTTGCTTCATTTTTATTGAATTGTTTTTCACAATCAGGTTGTGGTACGACGGCGTGTTTCCTAACAAGAAATCAGCACACAGTCATGACAGTCACAGGTAGAAAGTTCAACACGAAATAATGTAAGTTGTGTGCACGGAAGGTTGCAACAAAAGACCATGACCCTCCATTGGTTCACCACAATATTAGTACCCCTTTTCAAAGCAGCTAATCTCACGACCTGCCGAACACACTGGTAGTCCAAAGGAAGGGCTCTTGTTTTATAAGGATATTCACTGCCAGGGCTGGAAGTAAAACTGTTATTATGTACATCTCTTGGCGATTTTTACTCTTTCTCAAACTCCTCATGAAAGTTTAGTGCGTTGATTTTCAATTATTAAGTGTTTCTATCGCAAGCTATTACTGGCATGGGGATATATAAAACTTGTTGCAGGTGTTTGCCTGTATTTACTCACCAAACGTGAGTAACCTGCTCATGTGTTTGTAGCTATTACCATAGCAGTTATACAATCTTGCTTTCCATCTTGATGTTCTACTCTAGTTGGTTTCAGGTTGGTACACATCAAAATACATTTCAGGCGTTTGACTTGTTCCTTTATTCTCAGACTCAAGTGATCACCAAGACCGAATGATTTTGCTATTACGTCAGCATATGTATGCCTGCATTCTGTTCAGTGCAAGAAATTTAGTGGAGTTGGTTGTAATTGCAGCATGGGCTCTTTGCTTTGGCTTGTGCTTGTTCCACTTGTGTCGATTCGTTGTGAAAAGTTGAATCAGCCCTATAAAGCGTTGGTTGACTTCAATCAGTTACCTGCATTACCCCGTTGCCTGTCACTGCTATAAGAAGTATCAACAAAAGATATGTGTATCAGGGTTTTTTAGGGTGTTTTAGGGACCCGATTCGGGTCCCTAGAATTGGGAATCGGGTCCCTAGAATCAGAGAAATCGGGTCTCTACAAGTCCTAACATTTTCCCAAAAACCCTGTGTGTATGGTTATTATTTCTATTGGATACTGTTTATTTTTCACACACTTTGTTCAGTTTACAGACCCCGTAGGCTGGATAAACTTCGACAGTGTTTGGAATGCATCAGGGGCGTAACAAGCGGGGCACAATTCCCCGGGCGCTAAATGACTATGGGGGCGCCGAATCACTACAGGGGGCGCCGAAAAGCCCCAAAAAGGTCACAAGTACTTTCTTCGATACAGCGCATTTCTTCCGAAAGACCTCAGGTTCCGACATGGGGGCGCCAAACTTGCTTCTTGCCCCGGACGCCATCTAACCTCGTTACGCTCCTGCAACGCATTGAATATTTATACAAAGTAAAGTGTCTGTTTTGATTTGCTTGGTAACTTCAAAGGTCACAAAAATCTTTCAAATGGATGAAAAATCTTTACAGACTTTCTGCCTTCATTAACTGTACACAGCTTTATGCAATCACTTGCTATTTTTAACAGGTTTCGTAAGTTCCGCGTATTTGACGTAATAAAAGCGCTGTACCATGACAACAAGCTTGGGATACTACAAGCAACATGAACAATAGCAGAAGTGGAGTTCCTGAGGATGTTGGGTCAACTACCTTTGCTATTGTCGTGCAATGTATTTTCTATGGAGGTAATTTTAAATCTACAAATGCAAAGCAGGACAAAAGTTGAAACCAATCTTTCTTTTTGATTTTGAACTGCTTGCCAAACACAAGTATCGTTCTGGTCATAATATTAAAACACGGTGGTCAGTATGTTTGAATTTCATGATTAGTTACTACGGCAATAAACATATGAGTTATTAAGTGCAAGTTCTTTTTTGTTTTGTCGTCTTTTTTTACTTTTTGCAGTTGTACTTATTGCGCTGAAAATTTATTTTTCCCATCATATAACGTTCATGTGGATGATGGCTGTGCTTTCCTTTTTTGTTTTGTCTTTAATCAGCGGTACACGTCTACACTTAGCTCTAAACGTGATACAAAACATGTTGAAACTTACTAAAATGCAGTGTCAGACAAATAACTATCGATGTTTTGCAATGCAATGGACTTCACATACAACAATCGCTGTTAATTTTGTAATAAAAATTAATGTGATAAGCTCTATTGCTATAACGACGGTAAATTTCTTTTGTGTTTGAAAACTTTGTAAGTCGCCGTCAATTTGCCTTCTGTTGTTGTCAAATTAAAAAAAAATTATTAAATTTGTTTTTGGCTACAGTTTCAATAAAGTTCTCTTGGGTTGACATTTTATTTGGCCAACATTCAAACAATTACGGTGCTCGCAAACTATTGCATAAGATGTAATTTTTTCAGCCAAGGTGCCAGACTTTTGTTTGCAACCAGCGAGGCGTAAACTTCGTGGGAAAAGGGAACAACGGTAACCAGAACTTGTTAGTGGAATGAGGACGTGTTACATCATATAACCGAAAACGGCTTCTTTTGGTTTTTGGCAATCTTTTCCAGTTTTCAAAAATGACTTACATAGAAGAACAAAATTTACAAATAAAATCGCAAGATCTGTTTCTCCAGTGTTGCGTGAAACAAATCGCTTCAAATGTCTGTGCAAATTTTTAAACCCGCCATGGTACCATGCAAAACGACGTTGAAACCGAAACCGAATGCATTAGTAGAATCAGTTTCTAGGTATCCCTGAGTAGAGCAAAGCAGCTTCACCACAGTCAGCAGTCACGATAATCTGGCGGTAATACTGGCAAGGTGACTGAGTCTGTTCCATGAGGTAGGTATGACTGTGCCCAACCAGGCTCGCACAAAGGCCAATATGCTGGCAGCATTCCGTCTGACTACCGCCAAAGACATGCGCTGGCACAAACGCTGTGTTGGGTCAACAGTCATGTCAACATGATTTGTGTAATACCGGCGCTCGCAGTTTTTAAGTTTTTTTTGTTCGAGGCTGGTCAGTAAAAAACAGTTGGGTGCGAGTGCTCGACTTTCTAGCGTTATCTGCAAATATCTGCGCGCAAGCCTTTAGTTCAGGGGCTCTCAACCTTTTTTCTCCCGTTTACCCCTTGCCTGCTTCCAAACATAAAATTTACCCCCTGTTTTTGTTTATTCACTAGCGCTGTGGAAAAATGCACAACAGCATCATAAATCTACCCCCAGGTTTGGTAAAATTTATCCCCAGGGGGTAAATTTAGCCCCGGTTGAGAACCCCTGCTTTAGTTGTTCACTGACAACATAACGCGATTCTAGCATGCTTAAATACCTTTCATGTCAGGATAAGCGGCAGCAAACGTCGTCAAAAATGGGTGCTTCAGTATTAAATGCAACGATCTAAAAAAATGGTTGTCTTGCCTGTATCGGCATGTTATTTGTAACTGCGCCAAAAGCCAAATGAAAATGCCACAGCCACTTACAAGTCGGAAACCAATGCGCATCCATACGGTCTGCAGTGATTTTAATGATATTTCAGCCGTTGAACGCTGAAGCTCGCACATTTACTGGTTGAGTGAAGCCGACGCAGTGGATATCTTTAATTAGAGCATGATGCGCAGAGTAAACGAAAGCATATTAAACGTTGTGAAGAAGCAGACAGTCTGCTTGGGAGGTTTTTCGATAGCGGTGCATGAGGCTCATCTCAGTCGCGAAACATAAAATGCAAGTCTGCCATAAGTTTTGGTTGGAGTAGTTAAACAGTTACAAAGAAAAGTACATGGTGTAGAATGGTATGTATATTGAAACTAGGGCAAGCGGAAACAAAACAAACAGGAAAACACGAAGAGATGCAGGTCACCTCAACTGCAGGAAAAGGAATCAACTTAAAACAAATCTATTGCTGCAAAAGCAACACTGTAAGCATGCAAAGTTAACTTCATACTTACGTGTAAACTGTCATCAAATAGCAAATCATATTCATGTTCACTACCTGGGAGGATCAGATGTTTTGATTCATTCACAATTAAGTACAACACCCAACACTGGCGATTTTTGTAAACCCAAAACGTTTGTCGGTGACCTTGTAACGTGAACGACTTAACGTTTCTCACAGAGGGGAGAGATAAACAATTTGTCGGCTGAATGTTACGCACAGTTTTTCCACGTTTTGTTGAAGATGGAATCAGTTGTTTTTTCAAAATGTCCAGTATCATTTTACTTTACTCATTGGTTGTTGCGTTGTTGCTTTTTATAGGTCATGACCCACATCTAACAACAAATAAAACACAGTAAGTGAAATATTAACGACACAAGGATTTTTCTTATAGAATAAGCTTCCATGTGGTATGAGCCGTAACATGATTACATCCTGGCGTCGAATCTGCTAAAGCAATTTTTATTGCTACAGGTTTGGCGGTAACCGGCATTATGCTCAACACGGCCATCATATGGTTGGTTTATAAGAAGCCTCGTCTTCAAACCGTCACCAACATGTGGGTGGCTTCGCTATGCGTAAGCCAGCTACTGACATGCACCTTTTCATTGCCGTTTGTGGTGACGGCTACCGCGGTTGACGACTGGCTACTCGGAAGTGCTTTTTGCCAAGCTTTCGGCTTTTATACTTTTATGTAAGTTTGATTGCATGCTGACGTGGCTAAGATCCGCATAGACTTTTTCACACATACGTTTTCATAAATCTTGCGTCTATGATTGTAAATATCAAACGTGATACAACAAAACGTGAAATTTATGCATTTTTTTAACAACTCAGATTTCGTACTGTTTCTATTTTTTCTGTGGCCGGAACTGCAATAAATCGATACCACGTGATCACCAGGCCATTCGGCAAGAGAATGCAGGCAGATGCCACCAGGAAATTTGTGATATTATCATGGTGGTCAGCGACTGTTACCTGTATTCCACCATTGCTTGGGTTTGGGCAATACAGGTGAGTTGTTTTAAGAAATAAACATAAAGCTAAGCACATTTAGAGCAAATACGACTGCTGTCTTTTTTGGGGCAAAAACGGGAACACATTGATTTCTCATGAACTTGAAGCTCTCCACTGACTCGCATATTGAACAGAGATAATGCAGGTTGGTTTTTGAAAAATAAAACAGCATTGTCAATGGCTATCCGAAAGCTTGTCTAGAACAATTTGTGACGACTTCAAATCAAGTTTAACATGACTTGCGGTAATTAACTTTCCAAATAACTTGTTTCATCGGAAGAAACGTAATTCCAGTCTGTTGTAAAACGTACAAAAGAGGTATTGCTTGCGAAAACCGAGGGATTTACATTTTTCTAAACACGTGTACTTACAGTACCTATTTCTTGCAGGTACTCCAGTAACGGACATATTTGTGGGATTAGTTGGATCATGGGAGGAGCCTCTCTTGTTTACTCTGTATTCTTTATTTTTTCTGTGTACGTTGCAACCGGGTTAGCAACGGTTTCATCGTACTTTTTGATTCATAAGGTAACCGTAATCTATGTCGCATTTACGTTAAATAATGACATTTATTACATTTAATGATTTTGTGTTTTAAAAATACGTAAATGTTACAGTTATGCGAAGAAGAAATATGTACTTATTACAAATATGAAGGCAGTTCATATCCATGAGAGTATGCGTTAAATACGCAAAAGAGACGTAAGCCATGGCGCGATAGGACAGTTTAACATTTTACACAGGTACAGCATCCAGCTCCTCTTCTAAACACAAACAGCCCAAACGGGAAAAATCGCTTATTCAGAAAAGAACTCGCCATACGTTTCAGTGTAGCACCCGTCTCAGACAAATGGAAGCAACCGAACAAGTCATACCTCCTGTGCAGGCGCGGGTGGAGAATACCCCCTGGAAAAATTTTCGGCCCTCCTGGAAAAATGTGTTGGACTTTTTGTGTGTTGGACTCATAGTTTAAAAAATTTGGGTCCCTCTAATAAAACTCTTCGCCCCCTTGGTGTCCCAAGGTGGTTACGGGTCTGCTCCTATGTGATTGCTGTCAAGGAATCTGACAAAACCAAAGCCGACTTGTTATTAGTCAGCGGTTCTTAGATCTAATACAACAGAAAATTTACCCGGAGATTGACGCTAAATCTTTAGGTTTCTCTTAAAATATTAATTGTCCAACTTCATGTTGTTAAAGACTATGCAAGACAAGACAATTTTCAGGTGAAAGACTGGACATGGATAGTATTGATAAAATCATTGTGAGATCGACGGCGATACAATAATCGCTTGCTAAATTTTCCCAGAGTTAAAAAGTGGGAAAACCCTAAAGAAAAATTTATGACAACGAAAAAAAAATTATGCAGTTGATGAAGAATACAGTAGTCAAATTTGGGCTGGTTTGTTGAAAGCTGTTGGTTTTGAGTTCTTGTCACTTATCAGCACAACGTCAGACACCAATCTGTGAAAAGCACGTTCAAAAGTTCATCGTTCCGCGAGATAACGCCCTCACCAAACATTTAACATCAACATACCACAAAACCAACGGCTATCAGAGTAGAAACATTACTTAAATTTATCGTAATTCCGAAGCAAATGGCGTTCTGCTACGCTCTTCTCTGTTGTATGCACTTGTAGTGCTCTATTTTCTGGATAGGAGTCCACTCGCATTATATACATGAGCCCCTTGATGTAATGTTCAGCTTCATTACGCCTCCTGGGTTAAGTCTCGTCACAAACTGAGTACATATTGCTTGTCTGAATTCAACTCTGCGCCGACATGAATTTGCTTAGTCGGTTAATCCACTTGCATGAGTTGCCTGGCACAATGTTTGCTTTCTTCTGTTGAACACAAAACACAAATCGCACCTTATATGTCGCATTTTGAAGTTTGGTTTGATTTGCGGAAGAATCATTCAAAGATGTCCAGATTTTTCTTCTTTATATCCCAACGTAATGCTGAAAGCTTGGTCTAGGTTTTGCTCTCAGCGTATTGCTAATGACAACCTTATCTTTCTCTAAGTGCTCTGAGTTTCATGTGGCGATTTACTTTCAAGTTCTTAGTTTTGTTGCGGCAGCAATTAACCCGTAGTTGATTTTATTTGGGGCTGTGAAGGAAATTCGTCATTAATCTCATTTTGCGTGTAGTAGACTTCAGCTTTGCAGGTCTTCTTGATGTACGCTGTCTTACTAGGAATACAGATGTTTCTAAAGACTTGTTGAAGTCAGGTAGCCTCCTGGCCGAAACCATGCTAGCACGCAATACTTTTTAAGTTTGTTGTAGCATACACAGTATGTGCAATGGTGTTTTCTGCAGCGTAAGTCATTCGTCCTGCAATCGACACGTTGCAGTTACAACATGAAACTAACTTTGGTCGCAAAAGTAAAAACGGAAAGCTTGAGAAAGACTGAAAATTCGTTGGAGTTCTGTCCTACCTCCATGGCTAAACTGAGAGCTGCAGCTATTTATCAAACATCTTGAAATTTTCCAAAGAAGAACCATTGTAACAGCAATGTTTGGTCCATCAAAAGATCTGACTAAAGCTTGTTTGTGAAAGTCGAACAATATTTTCACCTACTCGGTGGATGCCACTGCATTATATGCGGATGCCTGGTGCGACCGCCCAGTGGCGTAGCCAGTCCAAAATGTTTTGGGGGGCAAACAAAGTTTGGGGGTAAAATTTTTTGATTGTAGGCGAGCAACAGTATTTTGTTTGGGATACCGCCTCTCAAAGCACAAAATGACTAGATACGCTAAACATTTTGGGGGACGTGGCCTCTGGCCCCCCTTGATACGCCTATGCGACCACCCCTTGCACCTCTGCTTTAATTTGACCTTTACTTATATCGCTAACTCAAATCCAGGCACATCAATAGCGTCTGCAAAATAACACTTATTATTTTGTTCGCCTGCACTCTCGTAGAAAAGTCTAGTGAAAATTACTGGCAATGACCCATATCACTACGAAATATAGTGAGCTTGACATGGTGTACCTTGGACAGCAGCCGTCTAAAAAAGTTTATGAAAAATGTAAATTATCTATGCAAACAGTCAAACAGAGGTCATCCATCCAAAGAGTCGACTTCGGCAAATTTGTTATTCTGTTTACCCTTTTCTTACAACTTCAACTGCGCAGATGTGGTTGATCTTCAAAACATGTTCTGCTTCGAATCACCGGCGAATTCCACCATCAGGTACTTCAAGGGATTCGGGGGAGAGTAGTTCGGTGTCAGGAAGCTTTCGTTATAAAGCATTATGATATTGAGTACTTTTACAGCTGATCTGGCGATGTGCCATCGTTAAATTTTTTTGTTTAGGAAATATGTTAGCGAAGTAAAAAATGCATTAAAGTCGAGGACAAGAAAAGGAAAGACAATAATATGCAGCCACTTTAACAATTTTTTGTTGCGCCCTGTCCTTTAACTGAAAGCTCGTACAGAACTGTTGTAATTTTGGGATTTTACTGGGACGTAAATTGGTTTTAAAGAAATGTTTCATTTCCATTCAGGTGACAAAACTTCAAGCGCAAAAAAGAAGAAAAACACGAAATATACTCAAGAGCGACTCTAGCAGATCAGCGAACGTCAACGTCAACGAAGAGAATCGGTCGCGTTTGTCGTCAGCCAACTCACTAAGAACTCACCGAATGCGCTGGGTGCCAGCAGTCACATCGCGTTACACACAGCCAATGCATTCCAGCACCAGCAGCACAACACAAACTTCGGCTGACAGTAGGGCAACACGAACGATAGTATTAGTGCTTGCCATTTACATATGTTGCTGGTCACCATATTTTGCCCACGCTTTGATACTAGGATTCAGCGGAGCTCCGTACAATAGGCAGGTCACCACAACTTCGCAGTGGTGGGAGTTCGCCGTCACGTGGCTTTCTATGAGTACATGCGTTTGGGATCCATTGCTCTACGGAGCATGCACGCAAAATTTCAAGGATCACTTCAGGTGAATTTGCTTTCAAATGCTGGTGATATCTTACTAGAATGAGAATTACTTGCGGTTGTGAAGATCTGTGTAATTCGTGACACGTCTATATTTTTTGTACGTCACGGAGTGATTTTTAGAAATATAAATTCACGTTTGTTTAATCATATTTAAAGGAAATAGAGGAGATAACAAGTTTGAATTTTCAACAGTTTTACTTAATGGTATTTTTCGGCATTATACTGCATATTCTGATTTAGTGCATTTATTCTATGTTTAGTGAAAAAGGTACGTTGCGGTCTTACGCAGTAAGCATGAGAGATTTTGAGTTTTCATACGCTTAAAAGTGTTGCTTGTTTCGGCGTTTGAAACCCACAGCTTTTCAAACAGTGCTTTGATTTTTGTTACAACGTTTTATGGATATTGCTTCACCTTACCCTTTACGTTCTTTCGGACTTATGCACCGCAAGCAACTTTTAACTGGCAACATTTTGCCTTTAAAAACAAACTACTTCTGCAGTTTGGTGACCATTCATGAACACAATCTGTTTTGCTACATCACTTTTATTGCTCACAACAATTGAAACAAGCAAAACTAAAGTTCTTACTCATGAACTTCGTTTTGTATTTGTGATCTATGCGCAGGTCATTACTCTGTTGCCTAGCAAGAAGCGATTGTTCGAAAAAATACGCTACTGGCAGGAGTGGCAACAGCCAATCAGTGTTTAACTCAAGTCATGCGAGTCGACGTGTGAACACAGAGAATGTGACTGTTCCTGAAAATCAGATTCATGTCTCCGGAAGAAGCTTCCAACACGTTTTTCAAGGTTTGTCTTGGACAAGTCGGGGTACAAGCAGGCCCGTAACCAGCTTGGGACACCAGGTGGGGCGAAGAGTTTTCTGAAAGGGGCCCAAATTTTTTAAATTATGTCCAATACTTTTAAACTATGTCCAACACATTTTCTAGGGGGGCGAGAACAATTTTTGCGCCCCCTCTGGTTACGGGCCTGGATACAAGTGATGTTCTCGATTTAAAAATTTTAAATACTATTCACACGCTAGCATCACCCAAAGATGCGGTTTTGCAATAGAACAGAATAAACAAAAGTTGATACAGTCAAACGTCGCAATTTCAAAGCAACGTAATTTAGTCGGGTATCTTTCAATACGTTACGTTCTAGCATTTGATATAAATTGGTTGTCAGCTTCAACACACCAGTAATCGCGTAATTGAAAACGCGAATTTAAAGGCAAATTCAAGGTTTTTGTCACTTCGAAAAAGTTTTTCTTTCTTGGTTATTCCATATTACATGTCTAACTAAAACAGTAAGCAAACTTTAGCCTTGCGGCAAGCTTCTGAGGAATCTGCCTGCTTTCTGCTTTCATTCTTCTGCGACGATTAAAACTTGCAAGCGTATCTA
>JGI24022J15233_10000622_pt1 | contig 24214 bp, 11 predicted proteins | sample Ectturendosymbi2_FD_15233 | JGI IMG/M metagenome (IMG submission 15233)
TGGGGGATCGAGGCTTTCTCTGGGGTGCTAAGTGGAGGCGGGACTGGAATTTTGGGTCCCTGTGACAGTGTGGGCCCCCCTTGGGGGGTATGGAGTGCGGCTGATACAGCTCTGACTGCAGATATGAGCTGTGTAGGGCTAGCAGCAGTATCCTACAATATAAGCACAGTTGTTTCTTAGGTGACTGAGCAATACAGTAGTTTTGTCAGCGTTTGTATCGTGTAAAGCTCGATTGGTATTTTTAGATGTGATTTCTTTCCATTTGAATTTTTTTCAGTAAAGTCATTCAGAAATCAAATTGCTAATGAGTACTTGCGCAAGTTTGTACTGCTCCCATGCTAAGCAAATCAGAGAAGATCTTGATGAGCTTGAATAGCAAGCAATTAAAAGCAACTTTGCCAATTGGCAACCGCAGAACTCTTCCCCAATGAGACAGGGAAACAGCAAAAAATGACAAAAGCGCGCTTGGGTCTGATGCCTTAGATTAGTGGTTCTTATAGTTTATGCAACCACGCGAAGTCTTATTTCTCTAGCTTCATGGTCACTAACTGCTCAGGTGAAAGGTCCTTTTCAAGATTCAAAAGAATTAAAAATGAATTAAAGCGTCACGATGTTTCAGGAGAGGTTGTCCACACTACGTATTTGGTACATTAAAAGTGACAAACTTAGGCAAACAAATTGTAATGAATTCTTAGATGATTTTGTTATGAAGAAGGCAGGACAAAACCATTTCAACAGTTTACTGTGTTATTTTCGGCCTTAATTGATTCGATGATTGTAGCTTGTTATTTCTTTATACGTATTTCAATAATGACAGAATAAGCGAAATTTGAACCAGTCCAGTCGCCACGGTGGGCATTGGTGAGCTCAGCCCTTCCAAATGTAGTTATGAAACACTATAAGTCAGTAAAGATTTTATCAAATTTTCAGAATGTCAAGTCCCCTTGCGCAAATTTAGACCCCCTATTCAAGACTTTCTGGCGACGGTTCTGGTTTTAAAACTTCACATCTTTTCACGCGACAGTTTAGTTGCATTCGATTCTAACCAGTCTGAAAAAGTAAGAAACATGCGAATCGTGAACATAACAGTTACAACCATTTGGGTGCGTTTTACGTGACGTGTTTCGCTCGTGTGTGTGAGATTTTTACAGCCGCCGTGGTGTGAGCGAGTTGCAAAATGGTCCTCACGTTGTGCTTTAAAGTCTTTATGCCGCCACACATACTATGTAGATGCAGTGTGTTTGTTTTTATTTTAAAACAGATAAGAAAAAACAGATGTTATTCTTATTAAAAATGTAAGCCATGTGTTTTGTCAAATATTTAAATTAAAGCAATTTCTTTTGACTTGCCTGTGGCAGTTAATCGCCCCTTTCTCACCAGTCAAGTAAGATTTCAACAATTCCGTGCAATTTAACGCTTTTGCGTCGAAGGCAGGAACAAACGCAGTGATCGTGCGCACTCCAGTAATGATTTAGAATTTTTTAGTGACCGTACTTTCAGAGCGTCATATTCGGATTTTCGCAATAACGCTTTCCATTTTTATCCTCGCAACAATGGGAGAGGGGCCTCAGAAGTGGATTAGCCTAGGGCAGTGGTGCTCAAACCGTGGCCCGCGGGGCACATGTGGCCCGCAAGGCCCTCTGGAGTGGCCCGCGAAACAATTTTCATTGGAAAGAAAACTTAACACTTTAATCATTTAAGAGAATTTTTTAGAGAATTTTTATTGAGATTAATAATTCTTGTGGCCCGCGAAGAGTTTCTGAAAGACAAATGTGGCCCACGAGCCAAAAAGTTTGAGCACCTCTGGTATATGTGATCGATTCGATATCATCAGTATCGGGATCTTGCCTGTGCTATCATGCTTTGGGGTATTTTTTGCGGCTAAACTTTCTAAGTTGACAGTTCTTTTTGCAAGTTTCTGTGTGATTGAAAACGAACAGTGTGCGATTGATCGAACTGTAAAGCATATATTAAACATAAACGCCATGCAGCGTTGAATAGACCGAAGCATACTTTTGGGGCCAAATACATTTTTTTCGAAGTTGATTATACATTCAAATTGTTCGCCCGTAAAAGATAACACCTGAGGTCAAAATCATCCAGGGTTTGGATAACGCAGATTTGGAAAGTTTTAAACACTATATAAGGTTCATGGAGATTTGGAAAATTTGAAACGCTGTAAGGAACTCTCAATCCAGCTGGGCCCAGCCAGAATGGGTTGCAGTTGCACTGTAGTAAATATATGGTTGTGAATAATCTAATGTTTGCTGGTGATATTTGTGTGTTTGGCGCTAGCATTAGTGGACTTCAATGTCTTCTGAATATTTGTGATTTATGTTGCTGAACACGAAATCGGCTTTTAATTGCAACAAAACCACTGGTGTATATTTTTGTCTCAAAAAGTATAAAAACTGCTCCATCGGATGTTTTTCTAAATGGTGTGAGTGTACAATTTTCTAACCAAATCAAATAACTGAAGGATGACAATGACATCCAGAAACAAGTGAGATCGCTGTACTATGCAGCAAACAAGCTCAGAGGCATATTTGCTCAGTGTTCAACTGCAGCAAAAACGCTCTATTCCGTGTCTATCGCATGCCAATATATGCTTGCCAATTGTGGAGGAAATACACACAGACTAGTATGAAGCGCTTACGAGTTGCCTGCAACAGTGTTTACAGAATTATGCATTGCATACCCAGAAATGTAAGTGTTCGTCCACACCAGGTTAACCATTATATCAGGACCTCTGATGCCTTGTTTGAAAACTATTTGTGTGGCTTCGTTCACCGATGTTAATCTTCACTTTTTATCCGATGATTTCAAAGGTCTGATGCTTTTTACAAATCTTCATTTTTCCTCCACTAGCTCTTGTATGACGGTGACCAATCGCAGTATGGTTGTTGGTGCCATTTTTTCCTCAGTATTGTCTTGGCGTTGCAATCTAAATCTTCCGTGTGCTTCGTGGCGCCTCATGATTTTTGTGTTTTCTGGTGATATACTGTATCATCCCCGCCATGTCGAGAATGTGCGCAAGCCAAATATATAAAGTGATTATATAAAACTAGTAAAACACCAACCGTCAAATCTAGCTTTCAATTTGGTGAAAACAAACGATTGTCAGACTCAAGCTAAATATCACGCAAAAACATTTTAAACCTTAATCAAAACAACTGACACGCTTTTGTGCGCCGCTAAGCATCTTCACCCGAATTTTTAGCCGTTAACTTCAGAACCTGATGTTAAAATGTCTTCATTTTCTTCCCACTGCCGGATTCCTATTTGGTGATGGGCAGTGGTAGGTTTCGGGTTGGGGGGCGAGGCAAGACTAAAAAAGGGGGCCTCTGACGCCATCATACTCAGCCAACCGTGATAAGCATTTTTGATCATGCCTAAGATGCCGCCACCCATAGATACGTTCCTGAGACTACGGCATGACTGACATAGCAGAGGAGAAAATGCAAAAGGGTGTTCATGATACACAACTTTGAAAACACTGAAAGTTGGGAAGACAAGGCTGGCAACACATAAAAGTTAGGCAATAGCAAGTTAGCATCGGCCCCACTTCTTTATTTTCGCGCCCCATTTCGATGCATTCACCATCAATACACTACAAAGTTTACCCCTTCGAAAGTTTCACACTTCCCCTTTGAAAAAATGCTTGGTAGGTGGTATCCTGAATTTTTTCACATTTGTGTCTTTATGGAAATCCATGAAACTACAAACAACAACCAAGAAGATTTAAAACACCAAATTTGTTTTAAACTTCATCCTTTTAACTACAAGAACAAAGCATACAAAAGCATCCAACCTGAGATTTGGTTTGGAAAACTTTGAGGCTGGATGAGTCAAGGCTGCCCTCATCTTGCATTTACACTAGTTGTTTGAAAAATGAGCAAAAGTAGGAAATAATTCCTTATATACCTTATCGCAAACATTTCTACTGCAGCAAGTAGCCTACGCAATTGATTAAATCGGTGCTAAGAAAAAACGGTTGAAGTCATACCGGCTGGGAGCTGGCAAAAATCTTTTACATCACCTAGCAAGTCTACCTTAAACCAACCATTTACTAGTCAAGCTTCAAATAACCTGTGACTTCAAGCATAGGCTAAATTCAAACCATTTTTAAATACTTGAAATGTCCGTAGAAAAAACGAGTACTCGTAATACTCAAAAAATGCCATTTCTGCTACCTGTTAAGAAGCTTGAATGTAGCGATGCTTATTAACAGTCTTTGCAGCACAACAGCAATAATACAAAATTACTTTGTAAACTAAGAAGAAAATGTCCTACAAATTAAAACATGTAGTGTGGTCACTGCTATAACAATTGCATATTGTCTTATTTTCTGATGGAAATGTTCACTAAGGTGTAACATCACAAGAAATCAGAAATTTGTCTAACCTTTTCAACTCAGAGACATAAAAAGAAATCCTTGGATAAAAATATGAATCTTCTAAAGCAGGGGTGGGTAACCTGGGGCCTGCGTGCCAAATGCGGCTCGCGTGAAATGCATGAATAAACCATACCATATCAAGCGTGAACATTTGACTTGGCCCGCATCAGAATTTTCGTTACCCGTGTTAGAATACAACATCGCGTCAAAACGCAAAACGAAGTTCCATGATAAGCAGGTGCTTCGAGCTCTTCCTTATAGTTACTTAAAGGTAGAATTTTAGGATATGAATTGATGTTGCAGCTCGCCAGCGGTAATATATAATTGATGTGGCCCGTGATAGTAAATAGGTTCCCCACCCCTGTTCTTGAGCATGCATTTATCAACTTCATTTTTACAAAACTCGTGTTTTTGTGCATGGCACATCTGCCTATGCTCTAGACCAGGGATTCCCAACCTTTCTACGATCTCGTACCACTTGGGCACCCCGTATTGTCAACGCTTACCACTTCTTCCAAAACAACTATTTTGATCGAATCTTAGTTTATTCAGAAGAATAATATACATTAAAATAACGGGAAAAGACCACAACTAAATTTAATGAGATGTTTGTTTTTGTTTACCTTCCATCAATTGGTCATTGCGCGGCGTAACTTTGATAACAGCGCATCGAAAGTCAATAATGTTACGAAACAATAGGAATAGCAATTATAGGAAAATTTATTTGTTTAGAAACAAAGCCCGATACGTAAACTGGAAAGCTGTGAATCCAGGTTTTTGTGAAAAAATGGAAGTTCTCGCGTACCACAGGCTGGGAACTCCTGCTCTAGACAGACATAGCTACTATTAACAACTTGGGTGCTTGAAGCTGCATTCTCCTCTGCAGGCTCAGCAGTACCACCTGTTGCACTACACCAACAAATCTGTCCAGGAGACCTTTACGTTCTTCATGAGCGTTTATCCTTTCTTCCTTTTTCCTTCTTTTTGCTGCTCCATTTGCATACATTCTGTTCAACTGTGGCATTTTCATAAAATTATCAATATACCAAATACTACAATCTCTAAAAATGATCATTTGGTATAAAAAATTATCATTTGGTATAAAAAATTATCATTTGGTATAAACTCTTATTTGATAGGGTCTTTTCAGAACTTTTTGGAAGAAATTTTAACCCACAATTTTTTTAGGTGTGGAAGTTGGTTTGAAGCTTTTCTTTATTTTCTCATTGAAGCTGGTGGCGGGGCCCTTTTGAAAGTATAGTACTTACGCATTACAGTTGCTGTTATAGGGGTCTCTTTGAAAGCAAGGTACTTACACATTACAGTTGCTGTTTGGGGCCCCTTTGAAAGCAGAATACTTACATACTACAGTTTATTTTAGGCTCCCCTTCAATGAAGTTTAAAAGCGGAGTACTTGCACATTTCAGTGGCTGTTTTTTTTAGGGACCCCTTCAATGAAGGTTAAAAGCAGAGTACTTACACCAGGGGTGTACAACCTTTTGCTATTGCCGGCCGCATTACTTTTTTTATATGAAGTACGGCCGCCAATGAGTTCGGATTATACTGTATGTATTTATGAGATACGTTTGATTAAAGAATACGTTACTGCTAAGTGCGAACCAACACAGAACACATTCAAACATAAATTGTGCATTCATTCTATAACTCTTTGTGACATCACCATCCAGATTGTTACGTATCGTGTCGACTGATTTTGTTGCCTTGCGTTTGTTTTGCTTCAATCTACGCCAGCACGGCCACCAAATCTTTTATTTTAAATTACATGTGGACGCCCGCAAATTTCATTATCGAAGGCCGTATTTGGCCTTACGGCCGCAGGTTGAGCACCGTTGACTTACACATTTCAGTAGTTGTTGGGGGTTCTTTGAAAGCAGATTACCTTCAAATTGCAGTTGCTGTTGGGGGCCTCTTTGAAAGCATAGCACTTATTTATTATCTACTTTCTAGTACATTATATGAGTGGATAATATGTTTTTCACCAAAATTTAGGAAAATTTACGCGCGTAACACCTCAAGGGGCACCCCAAAAGGGGGTGACGCAAGTGCCTCTCTCGCCTCCCCTTAAACTTAAACACACCACTGATGATGGGTGAATGCAGTTACAGCTGGTGCGCTGTTTCAGTGTTTGGCATCTCCATGTGTTGTCTGCTTTTATCACCTAACATCTGCTCTGTAATGCGCCATGACTAACCATTTTTGTGTTATTGTGTTATTCGTGCACTTTTGTGATATAGACGCAAAATAAATATTATATGATCAGATTTTGTACAGCTCGTGTATCATGGGCAGTTAACGTTAGACAGACAGACGGATTTATTTGGCGGTACTGAATTAATTACGCTAGATCTACTCTCTAAAACAGCAAAATCGGCGGGGCAACGAAAAAACACTGAGGTTATCTAGTCAGGTGCCCCATAAATTAGCTGGTATAGACAAAGGTTTCCATGATGAAAGGTTGTGCGGACCGCAAGACGTGCTGTCGCAGTCCGATGTATAGGTTGCGGGATTAATGACCAAACCGCGAAGAAGTTACTCTTGTCAGGCACAAATGGCCATAGCGTTTAATCGTCATGGACCCCAAGGTTCCAGACGAAGAGGAAAAGAAAAACCCAACAAAAAAGAAATCCTCTTCGGATTGCCATAACCCTTTCTTGATGCCCGCACACCCATCACAAAATGGTTTATTGATTTTGGCCGTGATGCAGATTCCATGGATGTTGAAGAATTCATTTTTGGAAACAGTCTTCGTGCGAAAATTTGTCTGCTTCTTCTGCAGATGTTTTGATATTCTGCAACACGAACTGGACAGCAGCAGCAACGCATTCACGACCTAATAAGCTGTATTAGAACACGTAGAAAAAATAAGCTGCAAATACACACCTACGAGCATGTTAACGTGCATTGGCAGACAGTCGCATTATATAACATACGTCACGTTAGGAAGTTAGACGTTGACTTTCGAGGTGATTGTTTGGTTGCAAATGTACGTTCTGCCATTACAGCCCAGGCATGCTGGTAGTTTCATGGTTTTAAAAAAGTTGTCCCACAGGTTTTCAAATTGTCGGGTTCATATTAAAATGGTGTTTCATCCTTCAAAAGCAAAAATTTTGAGGTAATAATAAAACCTCTGTTAAAATTCGGTTGAGATCGGCATTGACTCTCCGCCTTCTTTCAAATCTCTATTGAGCGCATACTATGAAGGTGCACTCTAAAATCATGTGAAAAACATCATGGATGACATAACATTTGATAAGCAGGGCCAACTAACGTAAACGTTTTCTATCACAAAAATGCAAACAAAACAATTTGCAGTTAACTATGCCTGTGGCTTCCTTTGTCTCAGCTTATGCGAGACAAGGAATCAACAGAAGTTGTTATTCAAACGCTTAATCATACACTGACTGTATCTTCAAATTCAAGTCAAACAGCAAATTTTCACAGTAATGATACGGCCTCTTTTGAATTTACAAAAGTGGTAAACAAATTAAACTATAATAGATTTTTTGAGGGACTGGATATTTTCTAAAATACTAAAAATGATTTAAACTTTGTTTTGGGAAAGTTTGATGCAATTTCCTCTCTGTTGCCACTGTGAATAGGCATCAATACACTCACAGTGATTGAACACATTTATGCTGTAATTTACATTAGCGTTCGCAGTAGTGTTTTGTAGAGAGTTTTACAAAGATGCCTATGCATTGGACAGCTGTAACGCCTGCAAGCAAAGCAAATATATTTGCACTAGAACAAAGAACAAATGATGGAAAATTTAGCTTCAGGTAATCTTCAAAAAAGTTGGCAGCTTCATTTGCAAGTGTTTGAAACTGTGAATTCTTGTTCTACAAAGAGGAAGAAGAGAGTTGCATAAAAATAGTCTTATAACTGAGCTAAAAACTCGCACTTAAGCTTAAAATTTTCCTTTGTTCTATTGCAAATTTCGGCTCAGAAAATTTGCGTATAAGCTTGATACCAGAGTATATGGGTAGTGGGTTCAATACACCTAGATATACGACTCTTGCGAGGATAAACATTTTACTTACAAGCATATATAACTATCTTAAATTCACCGACAGCAAAGTTTGATGACTACTGACATTGGCTTAATTATTATAGATGCTGATTCAACACACTGCTGCAGTTACCTTTTCTCCAGCTGTGCAATTATTGTTTTTTTACATGAAACAGAGTAAAATTATACTGTACACTCTGCGTTCTGTGTGATAAAAAAGCACGTTACTGAAATATGACCCTGGCAGCGGCAATTTATGACTTTTCGGTAACTAATGTAGCTTACATCAGAACTGTATAGCTTTCGTTTTCCAGTACATACTAGCAGCTACCATAAGTCGCTTAGCATAAGCAACCACCACTTCCACACCAATTGTCAAAGACATTTCTGATATCGTTATCAGGGTACCTATAGAAGTTTCTAGACATCTCTACCTGCTATACCCGGAGATATTTTTATCTCAAATTAATGGACTTCACACATCAAAATCTAGTAAATCCCATGACGAACGAGTCCCAAGATCAACATCACTGACTTCTGTAAAAAGCTTTCATCCCTGGAAGCTCTGCTGATAAATGTCGAGTTCTTTGCCGTAAAAGATGTCTCCGAACCAGACAAGCATAGGCGTAGCCAGGGGGGGCCAAAGAGGCCATGGCCTCCCCCAAATTTTTAGAAAATATAGTCATTTTGTGCTTTGAGAGGCGTTTTTTTAAACAAAATAGTATTATTCGCCTGCAATCAAACATTTTACCCCACCCAAAATTTTTTGCACCCCCCAATATTTGGGCTGGCTACGCCACGGCAGACAAGCACAATACAAGAATTTACTGCTGAAAGCGATTTTAATTTCAAGCCCCTCTTGCAACATGTTATACATGAATAAGCCTATCTCCACTCTATTTGTCCATGCTGGCAAGTTTTCTTGTAATCAGATTTGCGTATTGGTTCTTGGTTAGGCGTTTTCATTCTTTTTGATTTTGTTAGAAAATAGTGTTTGTCCGTCTGGCTGCCGAAATGATCTTGCTGTTATGTAACCGGAAGCAGGCATTCATCTTAACAGCGAACACCAAATAAATATCTGTCTGTTTCCGAGAAGTTTGGCTATTATTCATGTTACCGGAAAACATGAATAACTCTAACAAAAGGTAATAATAGTTTTTGTTACGAAATATTTCGCAATTCGACATAGACCTCTAGTGGCGGCCATCGAGTTCAAATGCTTTGTCGGTTTGCAAATCCAGTTAGAACAACTACCAACGATAGTTCCGCATACTTCAGATTTACCAGACCTTTCGTCACTCCTTCAAACTAGAGAAATTATCACTTAGGCGTAGTGTGCCTAGGCCAAGAACCAATGGCTTAAATGTTTTATTATGACTGAGTTAAAGTTGTAAAGCGCTTTTAATTGTTTCTTGTAGTTCTCACTCCATGGGCGCCAAAAGACCTTTCGTGACATTCCCCTGGGCCCCAAAAGACCTTCCCCCCAGCTGGGCGCCAAATGACCTTTCGTGACATTCCAGAAGTACAAAGCACGTACAGTCATATTTTCTCTCTTTCTTTCAACTTTCGATTACATGGGTGACGTATTTTTATAACAAAGGCAGGTCACACAACTTTTTGCCGCTCACCACGATCAGCGCCATTTTTTTAACCTCAATGTGTCACAGATTTCTTTCGTGTCTCAGTACGACTCTGATCAGCAACGTCTTACTTTTTCTGGCATGTCTAGTGTTATGATCAAGACCTATAGCATGGTCGGTTTTAAATTTTTGGAAATTTGATCCTGAAAGCGATCATTGTTTTTAATGCTATCATGAGGTACCTCAGGAAAAGTCGATGTCGACAGCTCCTCGTCCTCTCCGGTGCTTTTCAGAGCGTAATTATTTTTCACATTTCTTGGATGTTAACCAGTGGCCTTAACTAGAGGTTTGAGCCAGGGTGGGAAAACTTACCTGAAGGGGGCCCACTAGCCAACATTCAGAAAGAGAGTTGAGAATGATAGTGATAGAGTTCATGATAGAGTAGGACAGGTCATATTTTTGGACAGAACATATTTTATGGGCAGAACACATTTTTTGGACAGAACACATTTTTGGACAGAACATATTTTTAGACAGAACATATTTTTGGAAATAGTTTCCGTCGCGCTTCCGGGCTTCACGTGTCTTTTCCGCGTAGCATGTACGCTGTGCTGTACTTTTTTTCTCAACGTCTGTGTTGGTCCGTGTGTTGTTTTGAGACAGTGTTGTAAGTAGGCTTTTCGTCGGTGGCCCAAGAGCCGTATCTGCCGCACTCTGTACTCCCCAATTGGGAGGGCCCACGCTGTCACAGGGGCCCAAAATTTCAGTCCGGTCACCACTTAACACCCCGGAGAAAGCTTCGATCCCTCAAATTGAAATATGAGGCACTATAGAAATCAGTGAAGTTAGGGGGCCCTTTGAAAGTAAAGTGCATTACAGTTACTTTGGGTCCCTTTGAAAGCAAGGTATTTGCACATTGCAACCGCTGTTGGGGGCCCCTTTGAAAGCAAAGTAGCTCAATTATACATTGTAGTTGCTGTTGGGCCCCTTTGGAAGCAAGGTAGGCTACTTTACACATTACAGCAGCAAAGGGGGACCTGACGCAAGTGCCTCGCTTGCCTTCCCTTAAACACGCCACTGCATATAACCCTGACAAAGATCTTATATGAGAATATGAAACCGATTGAACACGTTCTGCTTCATCCAATATGCGTACGTACTTTCTCACCTGATGTGCCCATGTAAACACATAAAGTTATCTTTATATTATTGAACACATTGAAGTTGCTGATGAGTTTATCACTTCAAAAAACACAGATATCACGCGATTTTTCATAATATCCTAGACACACAGGTCGACTAAAAAGAAGATCTGGGTGGAAAAAACCCTCAGTGGGAGCCCTGGTCACATGCGGCAAAACGCCTACTACTCCGATAACTTGAAGTGACCATTTGAAAATTTATTGCCGAGTTATTGTTACGCAATTAATAAAAACGAAGAGTACAACAATCCACTAGCAAGTTTCGCAACCTGCCTCAGTGCCTCTGCTGGCAAAGGAGCGAACTGCGCACTTGCGCTAAGCGTGTCGGATGCCTCGCGGTCATGACTTTGCCCTGCCGGGCCTCACGTGCATTTATCCTACATGCCTAGTTGCATACGTCCAGAAGTCAGATTTCCACTTGATCAACGTATTTTGTGTAGTGATTTTTGTAAAAAAATGTAGGCTACTATGTCTAGCCCAGGTAATCTCTTATTTTGTACTGCATAACAGCAAGATACCTTTGGTGCTTACGACCAAAGTTACACATTTGCGCAGGTTGCTGTTCAGACAGCCAGATGGACTTAATTGTGTAGTTAGAAGAGTCTATTCTGGGGGATGTCCCAAAACAGAGTAGTGCAGTTAGTGGGTTATGGATGTTAACCGTTGCGTCCACGCAGGCCTTAGTCTATATTTGTTAAGATCTATAGGTGATTTGAGATACAAAATATTATTAATCTAAACATGCGTCATGCACCAGGAGATTAACAGTCCAGACACCAGCAAGGTTTATGCATGCGTATTTCGGCCAGTAAAAAGCCCAATGCGCACGCTTTATAAGCAGATTTCGCTTAAGCTCATGGTAAAGTTCATCAATTTGCGCTAATGAAAGAAAACGTTCATCGCGGCGCACATGCTTTGACTGGCCTCATATTTGCTCCTTGGGTAATAAGTTTTGATAACTGAACGGTAGGATTGATTCTGCTTTCTCGCAATTTTTTTTAGATTTGCATGTCATTACGACATCTTTAAATAATAGCCGTCAATTAAATGACAAGGATTTACGACCCGATTCCTTTTGTTAAGCTGGTTCAAAAATGGTTAGTTGGAAACTATGAGCCTATTATGCGTATTTGCGGAAAAATATTTATAATTAATTTGCGCAATCTAATTTACACAATCTGCAAATACTGTTCATGTTGTGAATTAAAAATAAATTTTCAGAATGTCTAGCTCCCCTGCACAAACATGAAGGCCCCAATGGAAGACTTTTTGGCGACGGTTCTATCCAGGTCCGCAGACACGGGGGGCATTAGGGGGCAGTTACCCCCCAATTTTTTTGTGCCCCCCAAATTTTGTTGTGCTCAGAAAAATTTGTTTCAAACATACGACAAAAATTAAAATCTTTACCCCATAAAAATATATTTCCCCCGCCTGGTTCTGCCAAAATTGTGTCTGCAATTAGTATATTTTATTTTGAAGTCCATTCGGTTTCAAGATGTAGCATAACACAACGTTTTTATAAACCACCATTTGGGGGGCCCTTGTAAGCATTTGGGGGGGGGCAGAGTTGGGCTGATACGGCACTGGGTGGCCCATCCGGCAATAAAGAGAAACATCTTTTTCCCCGCACTTTTTTGGTGGAAGGACGGCTTAAAGGTTGTTCTCGTTTATTCATGTGGCAACAAAATATTAAAGATTTTTCGATCATTTGCTGTGAATTTCTCATCACAAAAATTCCTCTCCATCTTGGTTGAAGCAAGCTTCATTCTGGTAGAGCGCTGCCCGCTTTATTTTTAGCCCTTACACAACTTGAAACAAATGTTCCTCAGTACTATCAAACATGTCAAATATAATGAAACAATTGCATTGCAGCCACTACTCGGATTGATGCCAGCAGTAGAGCTCAATTATCACGGCTGAAAGTTAGAGCTTTTCACCACAGCGCTGATACAAGCCGTACAGAAGCACTGCAATCTGTACGGAGATTTTGAAAGTTTTTACAGTATTTGTTTCTTCGCATCTTATCGGTTTACATCGAATATTCACCTAATGCTATTTCACAGAGAATTGAAGGCTCCAGTTTTTCTATGATCTTTCAAAGAATCTTGCTGTGCTCTGCTTTCATAACTTTGCAATGATTCGGACTTGCACAGTCCCGTCGCCACGACGGGGCTTTTGGGAGATTAGTTCACGCAAACAAAACTCGAAACTGCCCAAATTGAATTATGAAGCCTAAAAATCGGTGGAGTTTTTATCAAAATTAAGAATGTGCAGCCGTCATGAACAAACGTAAAGCCTCCGTATTGAAAACTTTCTGGCGACGGTTCTGACTTACACATATCCACACTTCAACAATACGTTTCCACAAAGGTGGCGCACTCGAACCAAACAGCAAATATATATATATTTTTTAATTCTCTGATTGATTGGATGACGTCGCTTTTGTGGAAAGTAATTGCTGGAATAATACTATTTCAAACGTCAACTTTTACGTGTATTCTTCATTTCTCGCAACTTGTAGTTTTGCTTGTAGTTGAACATCTTTTGCGCAACAAAACTAATCATTTGGAGCATATGTTTTTGTTTAAATATCGCGAAAAGAGGCTAATTTCTCGTTGCTTCTTGTAGTTTGATAAGATCAAACTTTTGGTTTTTAAGTTTCGATTATTGTTTTCCGACCATTCACTGATCTTCTGAAAAACGTGCAAAATCTGTGTGATCTGTTTAACACTTTTTGAACAGTATACGTTTTCCATAAACCTTTTACATTATCTCTGCTTATTAAACCGTGGTTAGAACACAGAATTTGAAAACTTTTAAAGTCATTTTTGGAAAATTTTTTTTTGTTGCGCAAGTGATATTCAACAACAAAACAACAAGTTGAGTGAAATGGGAGCATACGTGAAAGTTATTGTTTCCAATCACAGTACGTGGATATTCGATATGAACAGAGATATGTGAAGAAACCAATACATATTTTGAAAGTGCTACTGGTTGCATTATTTCTGTGCTGCTTATATCAGCGCTGTGGTTGAAAGATGTACATTTCAAACATGATGCATCAGTTCCACACCTTGTGGGCACCAATCCGAGTAGTGGCTGCAAATGCAATAATTATATTATATATGTTATGTAAAATGGTCACAGGCTGTATAGTTTGTTTGTAGGTATATTGATTTTTGTCTATTTCTTGATCCCAGATGAAAGTCATACGTGGACCAGAAAATATGTGAAAATATAGGGAGGCATCCATTTCCATTGATAATATGTCAGAAGAACTAAACGTAAAGAAACAGGTGACATCGTACAGCTGTCTTACGTTTTTGTGTCCGACCAGGGCAAATGACTTTTACAGCTGGAATCTCCGAGTGCATTACGTTTATTCTGAGCAGAATCAGAGACGAAAGCATATCAATGGCTGTTTTTGATCTCGCGTTGCTGCACCGTTCCACCGACTGTGCAAGGTGCAGACGTCTTGTTCTGTTTGCATTCAACTTAGCCAGATATATTTGGAAACAGCTTTGTGTGGCATTGCTCTCAGCAACAAGCAGCTAGCTTTTGTGATATCGGTGGAAAGTCCCAAACTTTCAGGAATTGCAAACGCTTTTGTTTTCTTTGCTGCACATAGATCTGCAATGAATCGCAGTTTGATAGACGTTGGTGCCTATTGAGAATGACATTGGCACGACGTATAATTGCACTATGATATAGTCAATAATATTGTTACAATCGACATGGAAATGATTTTGCTTATTAGGAATTTGCAGAAAATTACCAAGAAAGCTATAATATTTTCATGACACAGGAATAAACGGCGAAAAATCTTTAAGTTGTTCTTCTATCGTTCTGCTCTTTACTACCCACTGTAGACCACTGACGAAGAGCGAACTTTTGTCGAGAGAGATGCTCTGCGATGTGAGAGGAAAACTACAACACTATGCGGTGTAATACCATACGGAATTCCTAAAACTCCGTTAACTAAATAGCTCAAACGACGTCTCGTTAACTAGAATGTCGCAGGGTAGGTGAGCCGGCTAAGACCCATGCTTGCCCCTAAATCAAAACATAACTTCAACAAAGGACACACATCTTGGCGTTTCCTTGCCCAGACAAAAATTAAGATGCTGCTGCTATTAGACACTGATAAATTGTAAGGGTATGAATTGACCATGTGTAAAAGGTGTTTAGAAATTTGATCAAATGCCATGTAGGCAGGTCTGCGGTGCCAAAAAACGTAACTAAGTGTTGGGAGTTTGGAAAACTTTTTTAATTGTTTCACGAGGCAAGCGCGTACTCATCTTAAACTGCAGTCCAATAGCAACCTTACGAGAATCAATCCAATAACAAACAGACCTGCCCGACTTTCTGAGCTGCTGACATGCAATGTGGTTAGAGCCTCTTTGTCTCAAAATGTGGTTAAAGCCTCATTGTCAATGTTGTTAGAGCCTCATTGTCTCAAAACAACACACGAACCAACACAGACTTTGAGACAAAATGCACAACACAACGTAAAATGCTGCGCGAAGCGACGCGTAAAGCGCGGTAGAAACTATTACTAAAAATATGACCTTTCCTACTTTATCAAAACAAAGTGGCGTTACTACTGTAAAAAAATTAATTAGCCAATTCCTTAGGGACTCGTTAGGGAATTAATTCATTTGCGATTTTTGGGACATAACTTTTGAAGCAGAAACGCTAAGTGGCCAATAAAATCCGCTAAAGACTGGTAGCATAGCCTAGTTTCCAATAAAAACTTGAGTCAAAAATTGGCTTTTGGCGTTGGCGCCCAGGGCCCGATGACGTCATCCGAAATGGGTAAACCTACTCCCATTATGACGTCATCGACAACAAACAAATATCCAAAATTTCCATTTTTTAAAAATCAAAACTACAAGTCTTTCTGCATCTTTAGAGGGTTTGAACAGCTCTTTAGCTTAATCGCCTGGTGAGTTATGATGGTGCAAACCTGCGCAAATTCTGCAAGAAAAGTGGCGCACGCGGGACTTAAGGGCGTGGAATTTAAACCTGGGCAAAGACCCAAAACACCAAAACCAGTTGCAAAATCAATTCAGTAAATATACAGGCAAAGCTTCAAGAATTTTTCTTATTTTAATAAAGTCACGTTATCATTGCGCAGGTAATAAACTGCAACTAAACCGGATTATTCCATGAAGGTTTTTACAACAGCCTTGCCTTCGAAAAATGTGCCTCACAGAATGCCTTATATAAAAAATGTTATCAACAAACAACCCATCAATTTCAGCCAAGTACAAATTTTACAGAAATAAAGTTACTCACCTCAAAAGAATCTTTGAAACAAAACTACTATAGATTTGAAAACTGTAGAAACGATGAAATTTGAAAACTGTAGAAACGATGTTGAAAAAAATTTGAAAGTTATTGATAAAATTATTTCTACAAAAACCAAAAAAACAAAGTGGGTGCAGAAACCTACAATGCTGACCTTAATAATCAGAACCATTGCGAAGAACTAAATACTCACTTTTCCAACATTGGCGAAAATATATCCTCCAACATTGTATACCCCCCTACAATATTTAATGACTTTCTTAATGAGTCTTTCCCTAATTTGTGTACATCCCCACCAACAAATGCTGATGAAACCAGACAAATCATTTCATCATAAAAATGCAAGACAAGGTCTAACTCCTATGACATCCCAGCAAAGTTTTTTAAATTTCTGCCAATGCGTTATCCCCATGGTTATCTGAATATTTTAATAAATGTGTGGCAAATGGTGAATCTTTTACAAATTGCTCAAATTACACCCATTCCGAAAATAACTTCTCCTAAATCCCCTGATGATTATAGGCCAATATCCATAATTCCAACTCTCTCCAAAGTTTTCGAAAAATTAATTTGCAGCAGATTGTCCTCGTTTGTAACCAGTAGCTGTATACTGAGCCCACAAAAAATATTAACCATTCTGCTGAATTAGCAATTTCTACCATTTATGATGACATGATTTGTAATAAAGATAACAAATTAATAACATGTACTCTATTTCTAGACTTAAGCAAAGTCTTCGACTGTGTTGTACATATTGTATTACTTGAAAATTTGTTTTACTATGGAGTAAGAGGGTCACCCCTAAAACTTCTTGCTTCTTACTTAGACAACAGGTTTCAGTGCACCAAAATAGGAGATACTAAATCTTCTTTTTTGAATGTAACATGTGGCGTGCCCCAGGGATCTGTTGTTGGGCCTTTACTATTCTTTGTACATATTAATGACATTGTGAAAGCCTCTAACTTAAATACTGTTTTATATGCCGATGATATCAATCTTCATATTTCGGGAAAAACCACAAAAGTTAAGAAAAAATAGTTAACCAAGAGCTCAAAAAAATTGATCACTGGTTCGTGCTTACAAATTATGTATCAATTATTCCAAAAGCAATTTCATGCTCATGAACAACCATAACAATATCAATTTTTCCATTTTTTCAGTTTCAATTAATCATTATCCAATATCAAAACAAAGTAGCTTAAAATATCTTGGCGTTATACTTGATGATAAACCTAATTGGAAGCCTCAGATTGAAAAGTTGGTGACACAATTCTCCAAATCATGTGGAATGTTGTTCAAACTAAAACACTATACCAATATTTCAGTGCTCAAGTCTGTTTACTTTGCTCTTTTCCATCCCTATTTAACTTCTTCAATACTTAACTAGGGAAGGACCAATAAGACTACTTGACCCTTAGACTGCAGAATAAAGCTGTGAGAACCTTTGAATATGACAAAAACAACACAGCTGTACTGTATTCCAAGCACAAAATTCTAAACATACCAGATTTATTTGAATTGTTCAGTTGCCAAATTCATATACTCCTTTTATAATTGTGGATTACCTAATCACTTTGATAACTACTTTACTCAGATTGCATCAGTCCACAAATATCAAACAAGACTTGCTGCTTTGCAAAAATACTATTTACCCAGAATGAAAACGTCCCTGGGTCAGCTTTCTTAAAGTATATTGGTCCTAAAATTTGGTCTAATATTCCTGAAAATCTGAAATCCTTTTCGCCTTATTCCTTTGCAAAAAAATATAAAAACGTCCTGCTATCTTGCCAGAATTCCTGTTGATTTTCGTTTTACATGCTTGTCACTTTCTGTAATATTGTGTTGATGCCCTTATTTTCTCTCCTATCATTTACCTCTACAGTTGCTCGCCCCACCCCCTGAACATCGGCATGCTTTTCACCCACTCTTTTTGTGTTTGTTTTTTTTCCTTATTTTACCTGACGTTGATTCGATGCATTTTGTTACTTTTTTTCACTACTCGTGAAACGTCGTATCAAATTTTATTTTGAATTTTATAGAGCGTTTGCATATTCTTTTTAATGTCAACACGATTGCAAACTAATCTATCAATTGGATATCAAACGTCGTGCCAACAAGCCCGTAACCAGCTTGGGACATCAGGCGGGGCGAAAACTTTTCGGAGGGGCCCAAATTTTTAAAACTATGTCCAACAGTTTTAAACTATGTCCAACACATTTTTTCAGGGGGGCGAAAAATTTTGTAGAAGGGGAAGCCCCCATGTGCCCCCCTGGGTACGGGCCTGCGTGCCAATATCACTCTAAATAAGCTTCAAAACATATTAAATTGCGATTCATTGCAGATCTATGTGCAGCAAAGAAACCAAAAGTATTTGCACTTTGCAGCACCAAAGAGTTTGGGGTTTTCCATCGACATCACAAAGGCTAGTTGCCTATTGTTGAAACCAAAGTCACACAAAGCTGTTTCCAAATATGTTTGGCTAAGTTGAATGCAAACACAACAAGCCGTCTGCACCTTGCGCAGTCGGTGGAACGGTGCAGCATCGCGAGATCACAAACAACCATCGATATGCTTTCGTCGCTGATTGTGTTCGGAATAAACTTAATCCAGTAGTACAAACCGTTTGTCCTGTACGGACGTTAGTGCGTTAGACAACAGCACAAAGGCATTTGTCTCTTCACGTTCAGCTCTGCTGACAAAATGGCAATGGACGAAATTTCACAAAGCTAGAACTATTAAAGAAAGCAACTCATGGGGTGAAAATTTTGAAACAATAGCAAACTGTGTTTGAGAAATGTTTTCTATACAAAGTAGAGCGAGAAATGTAAGCTCTTATTTTGGGTGAATATACTTTTACCCAAGGGTGGCGGAACCGGGGGGAGCATGTGCCAAGTTCCCCACGTTTAAATTTCGAATTTTGCTTAAATTAGTTTAAGCAACACGATTAGTATTGGGTCTATTGTAAGTAAATCGTTTAATGAAAAATATTTTCCACAGTTTTTTGACGTGAACTTATGTCCTCCACTTCGAAAAAGGTTCCTCCACCACTGTTTTTACCTACATTCCCGATAGACTCAGCTGCTTCTCTACATCGTTAATTTCTGAATGTGGTCTTGCACTGAAAACTTTACTATCTTCTTCGGAAGAAGGTTTGGAAATACCACTATTAAAAGTAACAGCTCCACAGCAAGCAACCGGAACTGCTCTTTGCGTTGTGGGTCACGTGTTGCTGCGGTAAATTTATAGTCTTATTTTCCCAGCGGCGTAGGCCCTCAAGCAAGAAATAACCTAAAACATTGGCAGAAATCTATTACTTCGGAAATATAGCGTACTTGTATCGATTACCTTTTTCTTCTCTGGTCATTTGTGGATATTTCGGGAAAGAACCTGCTGGTGGTCCTGCGATTGCAAAAAGCAAAAACTGATATATTTTACTGATTCCTGTTGGCAAGAAAATACAAAAACATTCAATTTCTCTAGGAGGCACTTGAAGCAAGTCTCGGTCTCGAAAGCAGTTGTTCTGACTTGTTCACTGCACAACTGGTTTGACGCAAAGTTAAACAATTTCCTTCTGTAAAGTACGGGTGTTGATTTTCGGTTAAAATTAAGACTGAAGAGATTGACAGATCATTTTCCGAAGCAGAGCAATGCATTTCCTTGAAAAGATTTTAAGAAATTTATATTGCACACATCAGGGCTGAGCCCTTGCGCAAACATGAATACTAGGGACGGGAAACATCTAAAAGTATTTAATAATGTAGTTCTTTCCTATGTTTCGCCATTGCTGCTGATCCTGATTGCTCTGTCATTCGATAGAATCGCCTACAATCATTACACAACTGACGAAATTCAAGCTGAAGGATATTTCAAACATCCTCTTATGAGAAATCTTCGCCGATTCAGAATTGAAGAATAGTTACTTTGATTTTTCCAACTAAGAATGTGCACAAAACGAAAAGGATTGCATAGCAGGGTAACCATAGCATTTGGCCGTTAATTTTAGTCCTGAAAAGTTTTTCGGAAAATATTTTGTTTGTTAATTCTGTTGAACCAGATATCAATTGATATGTAAAGTGAATGGCTGGGATGTGTTTGTGAGTGAGAGCAAATGAAAATGCTCCAGAGCTTCCAAAGGAAAAAGGACACCAGAATAAAAGCAGTTAGACAAAGCGTAAAAGCATGTGAGGAAGTTGAAATCAAGAACTATGGTCAGGGAATTAGAAACCAAGAATATACGAAGGCAAAACTGGATTGGCAATAAAACTTAAATTCACTTAATATCCGGTAAGATCATAATTTGGTCCAAGTTGATTGAGACTTTTATTCAATCCATCCATTGACATTCACACCAATCAAAATTTTTGCACTGATTTTTCCACGAACGGATTTTTCACCTAGTAGTAATTACATACGAGAAGCGTGTTATTGCCAGGCCTGTCCGTAGGAAGCTTTTGTTTGTTCAGTCCTACCCGAATACAACTTGTGACTATCCCACACCATGGGATGCCCACGAATCTAATACTAAATAAGTGTGCACATGACATGAAATATCATGTGCATGTTTCTAGCTTCTACCGAGCTGTGGCTAAGGTACGTCAAAACTCCCAATTAGCCGGACAAAGAAAATTAGTGATTAACAACCTCATTTTCGCGACCTCGCATCACTACGCTTTGGCAGAGAGCTTCTGTGTTTAATATTTACTGCGCTGTGTGCATATAATAATGGTTTTCAACTTCATAAAAGCCTACTACTGTATATTAGGTTAAAATCACTTAGGATGGGACATAGGAAAATTTCAAGTCCACTGTTTCATCTCATTCCCATGGGCAAGCTTGGTTACTACTTACGTTTTAGGCACTTCATGATGCAATGTTTAAGTGAAGTACCCGCCTCTTTTTCAATGGAATTTTGCCAACTGCTCCGGTGAGCTGTACATCTAGTGGAAATCTTGTTCTTCATTTGTACCGCATACTGTACGACTCTTTGTAAAGTAAACAGGTGGCAACGTAGATCTTATAGTTTGCGCAAGACAAACATTGGGTCAACTTGATTCTTCCTGCGAGTGCAAAGGTACAGTAGCTTTCCTTTTTGCCCATGCCGTGATGCTTACTATCGTTGCCGCATATGGCGCAATGTCCGCAGGAAAGCATTGTTCAGTTTACATCACCTTTCAAAAGTTTTTCTATAAGCTAATAGAATTACAGTTGAGCAAATAGTGAAGCGGCTGCAATTTGAAAAACAGGTCTATTTACTCTTAAGTTAAGGCAAGAGATTTCCCCTTTTGCTAAATAAGTACACCGACATACCAACTGAAGGACGCAGCAATGTCTTTCAGAGTAAACACAAGCTACTTTTATTGCGCTTCCTTTTGTATTGTCAAACGTTTGTGTAGGCACGGGAATTTATTACAGCTTTGTTAATGTGTATTTTTAGAACCATATCTGCCAATCAACGGAGATGTACATCGTGAAACTTTCCAGCAGACTGGCGGTGAACACGTGCACGCATTCCTAAATTCATCACCTGCACCAAACAACCGTATAAACATTTTTATACTGATAAGCGGATGTCTGTGAACTCTGCAATCACTTGTTTATCTGAGTCCGTACAGCTTGAAAATATTTAACGGCCGAAGTATTGAGATCCAGCATGTTTTTCACATCCCAGCGCAACTGATAAAAGGTTGAGTGATACCGAAATATTCTTAAATAGCCACTACCAAGGCCGCAACCAGCTGAAATTTTCGGGGGGGGCAAAATAATTGTATAGTTTGTTGCTATACATAACAAATAAAAAACTGATTGGTGCTTTCACAATGCTTTCGAAATTTTTTTGGGGCCAACTGCCCAGTTACCCCCCTGGTTGCGGGCCTGGCCGCTACTAATATCAACGTTTTCTAGATAATTGGTTCACGATTGAAATATTACTACAGGTTTCCCGTTACACTTCAAGTGACAACACATGTCACGATTTCTTTCCAGATACAGCACGCTATTTCATGCACAACTCTTTATTACAAGGTCAAAAAAGCACCGCATTGGTAAAAATGCTTTTAATTTGTCGTGGTGTAAACTGGGGGGCAACAATATTTTGAAAAAATTGGAAAGAGTTGGAAAGAGAGCCAAACTAGAGTGATAGCAAGTGGGTTTTAGTCAAAACCAGAACTCACTGACGTTGTGTTCTAATTCAATCATAACCCAAACCTATTTGAATCTACATCAAAATTCACTTTCAAAGTTCTTAGTGGTTAATCCATACGGTCTTTCGCCAACATCTTTGAGTCACAAATGTGCAGTTCAAACCAATTTTCTATTTAAGACTTAAAGGTCATTTCTGCAAACCAATTTGCAGAATTCCTAAGTCCTCAATAGTCTTTCTCATTCAATTTGTATAAATATGCAAGTGTTTTTTCTGCCTTATGGCATTTTGTTATTTTTATTCCATTTCTGTAATTTCGTGGTTTGAGTCACAAAAATTTACGAAGAAACCTGCCTACCTATCCAAGTTGGATATATGAAATCTCATCCTGTGATGGGAATTTGAATGTGTGTGGCAAAAAAAGTGTTTACAGAAGTCAGAAATGCTCCATGGTGCACACACAGAAATGCTCCATAGTGCACACACTGATGGCAAAATGAATTAAACAGTGTGGCAACCGTTCTCGACTGAAATTTCCAGAGAAGACTTGGCAGACACATAGAAGAATAACTGAAGACTGGGTCACGTTGGAGGCAATCACACGTATAAAATAAAAACTGGAATTTTCTCAGTGTGCTTCTAAAATACATCTCAATCCCTTGTTTAAAAGATTTGCGATATGCCAACAGCACCGGTTTTGCCCAGTTTTGACATAATCAGTCATTTCTTTAACAAACTGACATAGCCAGAAAAGCAATCTTGAGTTTTTTTGTTTGGCACATGCCATTAATTTATCACTGCTCTGTGCGAGTATAGTGGATTTTTAGTCATGGGCGCAATTCGGTGGGGGACATGGGCGACGGGTCCCAACCACTTTTTTAGGTGGGGGGATATAATATGCCATGTCCCCCCACTTTTTCTCTTCAGGTTTTGTATTTGGATAAGTTCCAAAAATAAAAGTGGCGTTTGCCACGTTTTGCGTGAAGTGCTTTTCATGTTAGATGTTACACATAGCCAAAGTTGAAATAGAGTTTGGTGTGGTATCACTAGATTCTGTTAGTTTATCAATTTTAGCTTCAACAAAATGATATTTAGCATTTTTAAGTTTCTAGAGACCGCGAAAGATGGTTTACTTCTTCTGTCCGACATTTTACCCTGTGTTGTATAGGCTACTGTTACAAAGGTTATTTTCATGAAACCGTGATAGTTTTACAGCTGCACATGTGAAAGACCAAAGTATAGCACGGATTTGATTCGCGTAGAAATGCATCTGGTTTTGCTGTAACGTTGGTTGTCACGTATTCAGAAACAGACAGCGTAGAATTTAATGATGCTAGTGTATATAGGCATACCATATTTTTGTGATTGAAAACCGGGACGCTTCAGAAAAACGAGCCTTAGAAGGAAATCAAACAAGATCCGGTACCAAATAAATCCTTTCAATAACCTATAGTTGTATAGTAGTCCCGGTCTGATGAACCAATGTAGGGTTTTCCTTTTAGTGTAGGAACCCAATGTTGAGGTTTGGGGTGTTGCCCAGCGTAGACGTTGCTTGCG
>JGI24022J15233_10000625_pt1 | contig 24184 bp, 12 predicted proteins | sample Ectturendosymbi2_FD_15233 | JGI IMG/M metagenome (IMG submission 15233)
CGGTTCTTGCGGCTTATCTAGCCTCGAGTTGTGTGTGTGTGGATGGATGCAAGAAAAGGCTAGCGCGCGGTGCTGTCATTGCGCGTGGCCAACGCCCAGAGCAAGCGGAGATGTGGCTCGCAGTCCACTCGTGACACTCCAACGGGAGTATAATTTAACCTTCTTTGTTATTCATTGCTTCTGCAGAATACGTGAGGGTTGAGTAAATGTTGTTTATTTCGTTGAAAGCGTTTAGTTTTTGAGTTCAACTTAGAGCTCCATGAATAAATTCTTCAATAATCTTCAAAGGCTTCTGGTATTTTCTGTGTATTCGCTCACCGACGAAGTCATGTGGAAGAACTTTTTGAAACACATTTGTACCTGAGATCGACTGTCGAATTTCTGATGCTTCGGGAATATTTTGGGACAGACTGACGACAAAATTTAATGACAAAATATAATCTGATTGACTCATTTCTTGTATGCTGAGTGCGTTCATCAAGAGCTAGATGAGCAGATTTTGCAGTGTAAGTTTTTTACCCGCTGCTCATTACATAATCCGTAAATTCGCCGTCAGAAAGACCTAATAAGAAAAACAATAGAAACAAACTCTCAACTGCCGAAAGAGACAAGAGACCAGTGGATTATATCATAAATATTATGTCATTACTGGATTATGACAAAAAAATTTCTGAGGAAGATATTTGTTGTGAGATGCAAACACTGAATGAAACAACGCAAACTAATACAACAATGCATTCAGAATATGTTTCAAAAACACATTTTCCGACGTAACTACTCTCTAGATGTGAGACAAGCAAGGAATTTATCAGCAAATTTTTACCAGGAAATCAATTTCACGTAACACTACGCATCGCTAGTCCTTGAATGTCATTCAAATAGAATCGATTTCGTATTAAAAATTTGTAAGAAGGAACGAAAGAGGCCACAGGCAAGTGGGCATGTGTTTAATTGTTTCGAACTACGAAAGAAGTGCGCGGTGTCAATGGTATTCATATGAAGCAATAACGGCCAACAAGTGGCCGGAGAACGCCGATCCCATTTAAAGTAGCATCAACATTCCGAACGTGATTGCCTTATGCACAGCCAAAGATAAGTGCAGGTTAGGCAAACGTCGAACAAATGGCGCACATTTGTCAAGCAAAACCAACAAGCGATCGTAATTGGCAGCTGCTTTTGCTAGTCTAAAAAGTTTCATGAGCGGCAAGAAGCTCATTTTTGCCTCTGCCTCGACTTTAATTTCTAGCTTACGTTCAACCTCCTAAAACCTACATTACTATATTGAGATAGACATTTAAAAGCAGTCACAACTTTTAACTAAGTTTTGCTGTCCAATCTTTGAATGCTATTATCTGTTGCCATACCGCATTAACTGAGAAAATAATAAATTTGCATTTCTCTTCGCATTTTTGGAGTAGAAGGCAGGCTTTCGAGAGAGAGAGACTTATCTATGATTGTGATCGGGTGCTGAGCTCTATGCCACGGTGGCAGCACGGGGCTCATGTCCAAAGGCTGCTCATAGCTTCCAGGAAAAACCGATCTTTCCTCGAAATGTTTGGCGCTGACTTACTGCCTCCTCTTAGCGCCATATATGAACAGTAAAACGAGCTATAAGCGTCGTACTTCGGCCTTGGAGAAAATTCCTAGCAATATTTTTGCTGTTGCTGCGATTTCATTAGAAATTGTAACTTTCTACCACGGATGAAGGCGAGCCCAAGCTGTACAAAGATTAAGATTGGGTGTTGTTTCTTTGCACTGCCTTAAAATTGGTTTTCCAAATGCCTGAAAATTGGTATTTAAACGTCATTTTTTTGTCATTTTACAATATGCATGTTTGTAAAATCGAGTATTCGCTGGATTCAGCTTTATTTTGAATTTACAAGTCCAAAAGCTGGTTTCTATAAAAATATGAAATAATCAGCAGATTGAAGAAACCTTTTTTGAAATTACTGACAGGAAATGCGATTTGCATGTTATTTTCAAAAGACGAAAAAACGCTTTTCAACATCAAATGCTTCTCAACCGATCACACCAGTGCCTGTACAGATCCAACGCTTACTCTGGGTATTATAAGATTTTTGAAGAGAAGCCGATCATAAAGTTTGTGGAGTACTCTTTCGCAGCCTGCTTGTCAGGAATGGTCTGAACGAAGCCTTGCAAAAAATGTCTTTCGTCGGATTCGAGCTGTACAAGTTGATGACTGATAAAAACCTTGCTTGCCTATCGGGCTGTCTCTCCCGAATATTTCCGTGGTCCACCAGTAAACACGGTAGTGTTGCTATGGTTTGCCCTTACGTTTAAAAACAGGCATTGTTTAAAAAAAAACAATTCTAATCTCCCAATCTTCATGCGTTTTCGAAAAGCGTCTACCATTCGTGTGACCTAATATTTAGGCAAGGGATTTAAAAATGAGGTATTGAGTTACGTATATTTTGCGTGGAGAGATCGTAGATCTTATTCTTAGCGAATGTCAAAGACAGATTTCAAAGACCAATTTTCATCACAATCTCTGCTTACCCTCAGACGATATTGCTAGCCTCCGTGCTGGCTTGTTCAACACACCAAAGGCACCTGTTGTTGGCAACTAATGCAAGTTATCTGTTGAATCTCTCTTCCTAGCTGTCACGCAGCTGTATCTGGAAGATTGTTATCGTGCAGTCGATGGACGTCATGATGGCAACGTCGCGTATATTCGCGTGCGGTCCTAGAGACTCGACCACTGTTTTGGAAACTTCGTTCTTTAATAAACGCATACGGAAAAGCAAGATTTTCGGTGGAGAGTGACGTCGTCTCCAAAGATCATCTACTCAAGATGATCGACTAAACCATTTTTACTAATGACAGGCCAGTCAGTGGACAAAGGCTTGTCAGTAAAATTTGAGTAACACAGTACCTAAAGTTTGAATGTGAATAGACATGCACCTAAAACTAAAAGGAAAGCTTTTAGGAAATTTTTGTCAAGTCTTTCAAGAAATCAGCAACACTGTTTTGCGCAGATGGTTTGCAGATATGCTACATTTCTCTTGTTGATGTTGAGAAGCTGAGTTGATCAGAACGGCGCTATCAGATTGGAGTTATAAATTTTTTTTTTTTAACAGCTAAAGACGTATAATACACGTGCTATATATCAGGCAATGTAGCAAAGTCTTGCTTTACATTAGAATAGCTTTTCTTTTAAAACTTCTTAGTGCCTATACTGGGTGTTTATTATTTCTTCCCTTTTCTCCGTTGGAAACTCTTAGATTTAATTAGTATTGCAGAATGTTTTGCTCAACAACTGCTTCTTATGCAATTCCAGTTATGGCAACAAAGCTTTGAAAGAACATGTCATACGTTTCTTAAGCTGCCTCGCAAACGAGAAACACCAGCTTCATTCAAAGCAAATCTAAGAAACATATGCGCTATTTTGTTGAAAACCATAACCGAAATTTTGCATTCCTGTTGGCACTACCAATCGGAGAACAGGTCCTGGTGCACTGCAGTCAGCGAAGACTCCGTCATAGGAGGAAACACGTCAACGAGAGCAACATTTCTTAGTTGGTGCAAAACTGTCGCTAGGCTTTCGGCATTTTTGTGGATTCAAATGTAAGAAAGAAGACACTTTTTCAAAAGTTTCATTGAATTTGTGCAGTTTGTTCAACTTGGTAAATACATCGTGTGTGATGATGTGTTACGGGTTTGATCTTTCAGGCAATACAACACTAAAACTCAGCAGTGAATCAATTCCTACAAAGTGCATTGAAAGGAACTTGCACGTGAAAAAATGATAGACTGAGGTCCTGATGAAATATTTCAAGTGGCTGTTAAATTTTCTGTGTGAGACAAAAACTTTGGTTGTTTGTCAAATCAGGAAATAGTAAATGTTGAAATCCCCCAAATTTCGAGGTTTGTTCAGGCAAAGCGTTTTCAGAAATGTTGGCGCAGTTTTGCTGCTCTCCGTACTGTGGGCTTATTTGATCAAGCTAAACATTCATATTGCCACAAGAATCCTCTTTGAACTGAAAAGAAAGAATAAATGAATGATTTTTTAACTGAAATCCGTCCACAAAAAACGTTCTTTTTCACCTCTGCAATGCGGTACGGGCTTGGGCGGCCCGCAGCGGCATTCCGGTGATACCCATCACACGAGGTTCAACCATATAGAACCTTTCTGCGAGCAATGCTGGGACTGCAAAAGCGCCAAAGTTCTTCTTGCAGTGACTGAGACTGTGCTCACGATCTCCCTTCCGATTTAGGTCATCACATTTTCGACAGCGCTGGAGCGAGACGGCACTTTAAAATGATTACAAGCGTGAATCCCCGCTTTGTTATGATCGGAGAGCAGCCTCTTTTTAGAAAAGCGGCACCGCTATGTTTTTGACCACAACAGTGCAAACTTTGGGAGAAGAGTTCGGTTCAAAGCATGCCAATCGGTAGCCCTCGATAGAGGCATCTTAGCAAAAAACGTTCTGTCATTTCTGGCAGGTTCAGTTTTTTTCTTGGAAGCAAATTAAGTCTCCGTCCCAGAAACGAGTTCGTGATAAATTTTGAGTAAAAATATTGCAAGTATTTGAAATCTTCAGAAACTTGAAGTCCGTCATTTGATTAATGTTCTCTTGCAGTAGATCAACGCTTATTTTTTCTTTGTCTGAGCGGCGTAAGCCAAATTAATATGGATTTTTTCCGAGAATGTCCAAATGTCTACTGTACTTTTAGACTTGCTACACTATAGCTGACTACTTTAATAAAATTGCGACCAACACTAGTTCCGCACACCCGCCGTCCGACGCTCTGAATCCACCGAACAACTTGCCTTTCTAACCCAGGAAAAAGCGCTCGCTGCAAGTCTTGCTGGTTTTGTCATTATGCAAAAATTCTGTTAGGTATTTCATTGGTGCAGTAAAAACAAGGGGTGGAATGGCGAAGTCGGAAAGAACTCATTATTCTTCCCGCCAAGTTAGTTATGATCAAGGGGCTTGAAAGGTTTATAAATTCTAAACGATTTGGTGTTTCAGTGAACAACTTTTGGTAAAAACCATATTCAAAATAAGTGTTCAGCCCATAATTCACAGGCATACCAGGTATTTTTATCTGTTTGCAAAAAAGCTTAAAAAAGAGCAAACTATGTAATTTCACGAGCATTTGTTGATCATTTCAATATGCATTACTTTTCATATCATTTTAACATGTTTAGGCTGTCTTCGAAAATCATGCTGGCACCGCTAACCGGAAAACGATGTTCCTAGATGCAGGGGTGTGGCCAGGGGGAGAAAGACGCGGCCGCTACCCCCAAATTTTGGACGGAAATTATTGAACTTTTGAGAAAAAAATCTAATGAACACATAAAGCCAATCATTTACTGGAGTAGGTAATTTTCCCATACCCCGAATTATTTTTCTGGCTACGCGTCAGCCTAGATGTCTCTTCGTCACAGCGAAGAGCGAATGATATCCACCGGAAATGCTATTCGAGACAGCAACATTTGAAAGATCGTAAGTGAACTAATTTTAACGTTTTTCTTCCCTGAAGAAGTTGATGTCGCAATGAAATGCCAAGGACAGGCGCCCACGCAGCGTGACCTTTTTTGATAGTTTAAACGAGTCTACCAAATCTCGAAAAATCAAGAGGGCCTGCTTGTACATTCATTGGGACTTGCCAACAGTGAGACAAAAGCTTTTAGGTACAAAGGATCGGAAAGTCTTATATTCGGGGAGATCTCTACTATACATTTAACGTACGTGTCGTGCTTCTCGCGAAGTGTGACGGCGCATGAAGATACGTCGAAATGACGTAGTTCGCATCCAATGGTCGATAGCGATCAGCACTAGTTCAATATGGACCAAAGATGGACATGTACTTTTTGTGGTACCAAGGGCCACATGTACCAGGCCCCACGCAGTTCAACAAGAACCCGGATGTTCGATGTTTCATCTGCGCTGTCTTTTCGTCGAGTGGAGCTGAGAAATAATGGCCGCTCCAAGAAGCAATCCACAAATTTTTCTTGGCGAATTTTACGTTTTACCAAATATACGTCTCGCGAAAGACTAGATTTTTATAAACGTTCGTTTATGTTGTATGTCCTACGAAAAGTCTCATTTGTGAAACTCTTACGTGAAAAAGAAAGTTTTGGCTAAGATAACATGAGACTTTTTCCAATCGACTCTTAGAAATGGTGGAGCTAGTGTTTTATTTTTAGGTCAAGTTTTAATTTGTTTCTTAAAACTATGTTCATGATCTTCGAAAACGGATGTAGCTCATTTAAAGATTTCCATCATACAAGTCCTCGCAAACAATGCAGGGTTTCAGCCTCATAAATCGCTCAAACGTTTTGTAATCGACAGAACAGAAAATCGCTGGATTCTGCTTAAACGTGGTTCAAAACGGTTGCCAGTTGTTTTGCAAAATCATTTTGACTGGGTTTACAGGGCAGTGCTTTAAATCTTCTTTTCACTAAAATGGTACCTGAATACATCTGCGAAGCGCTGGCATTATCGAAACTTTCTCAGCAGTTGCTAAAATTCTCGGTGTTCCTTTTTTACCCAGATGTCGCATACGATTGGCACTGGGTTAAGCTTTTTGTTTTCTGTTTCAAGACAAGGTGAGAAACGCAAAGTTGACGGCAAGGAATTGATAAATTAATTGGGGCTGCTATAACGAATGCAGGCTAAACATCTTTTTGAAGCCTCCCAAAAGCACTTTCCAAAGCAAGCAAACTTCAAGTCAACAAGAACTGAAACGACCCTTCGCTCGAGATGGAATAAGTTGCCTTCCTGACGTCATTTCCTAAGTATAAAGACGATCTTTGTTATCAAAACTTTGACAAGAGGCAGTGACTATACTGACTACAACTTGCTTACTCAGCAGCTTTCATCCGCTGGTATTGAGTTGTTATGCCCAGTCATTTTGGTTCGAGGACTTTCATGCCCTTATGAAATAACAATTGATTTTTATTATGCTTATTTTTTTCGATCGATTCTTAGAACGCAGAAAATTGTGTTAGCTTTAAGTTCCACGTATGTTTTCGAATTATTGTAGCTTGACGAAAAGAACCTGGTTTTTAAGAAAGTGTGCGTATCCAATGGTCTTAAACGGGACGAATTTAAAACATCAGCAATCCATTTTACAGTTCCAAAGTGGATCAGTAGTCTTTTGACTACAGTGAAAAAGAAGATACAATGTGGAAATTCTTGTAGGCGAATGCTCACTTTTTTTGAACTATTTGCAGTCTTCCTTTTTATTTGGTGTGGGAACGGCGTTTACGCACCTCTCTTTTTAGCACTACACCTCTGGGTGCGACTATGTTGCTCAAGGTACGTCATTTGCAGAGGCAAACACAGAGCAAACAAGTATGGACATTGTTGACTGAACCAAGTTTACACCAGTTGTTAGACTCCGTACTTTCCTCCCCGACATCGGAGCCCACACTCCTGAAATAGCCCTGCCAAGAACAGCGTGGGCGCAGCTTAACCGATTCCGCGCACCGGTGTCGGACTTTTCCGTTCCTGCTTACACAAATGGGGTATGGCCCCTTCTGCGGCTCGTGAGTTTGGCGCAGAGGAACAGACCGTTGGCCATGTTGTCCTTCACTGTCCAATCCGTCGGCTTCCCTACGGAGTGCATGTCCTGACGGTACTGGATGACGAGACAATCGAATGGCTGCTCAACACCTTCCCCGAGACCCGGTGCGGCGTAGCAGTGGATTGCAGGAACTGGCTCAAACGATGAAGAAGGAAGCTACTGCTCATGGTGCGTATCGGAAAAAGTCGGTATAAACAACTTGTCATTTGTATGTTTGCCCTCCTTCACCACACTTTTCGAGCATGGTTTCTGATGAAAAGAAAACAGAAGTGAGAATTTTTACCATGTTTCCACTCTTGCTGTATCTTCTTCAGACTAATTGACTCAAAATAAAACTTCCCGAGGACTTGTCGCCGCGTTTTGCCTTTACTGAAACGATTGCTGCGGAAAACGCGAGAGATATTTTTGCCATCACCCGTTTAGGTTTTCTGATGGATTTATCAAAACCACAACATTAGTTCAAGACACAGTGTCACTGGTCGGGTTTCAAAAATGTGATCGAATTAGGTCGAATGTTACTGTTTAAGTTGGCACATACTGCTTTAGTATAACTAACACAGATGAATGTGCAAAACAGAGCGTTTGCCCTTGTAATGCAACACCAAGAGTAGACTTGCTTGTGTTTTGCTGCAGTGCAAAAAATTTTGACGCAATTCTGGAAGTTGAAAGTTACGTAAAGTGAAACACAAATAAAAGCTTGTACGTAGTTTGCTTCAATTTTCACTTAGGTTTTCTTATCAAATAGATGTTAGTCAAACTTTACAAAGCATTTTTAGGCAAAGAGCTGTCTCGCAAATTCATGGTGTGGTAAGTCGGTACTAGATTTACTAAAAAAGTATCTTCAATTTCAAAGCTCAATCATTTTTTCATTGTCCGAAGTCAGTGGTTTTAACCTTTTTTACATATCCAACCCGTTTATCAAACAAGATTATCAGATTTACTCCCAATACACTCAATGGTGCTCATTTCTCAAAAATACGAAATTAGCAAACTCTTACCCCCAAGCGTAAATTTACCCCAGGTTAAGATTCATTGTCCTAAGTCGATGGAGGAGGGCTGGAATTTGTATTTGATTGTTTATTTATGGTATTGTTGAGAAAGATGTCCTTAATAGGAAGGTCTGAAGCTTCTAATATCCAAACAAAAACTGATGAGCATTTGTTTCATATATCAAGGCAACCTGGTTGTGAGCATATTTTGCCAGAAAAGAGAACTAGTGCACTGTGCACTTGCAACAGTCTTACTTTAAATATATTTGTTGTCTAAGCTGTAACACTTAAAACATGTAGTTACAAAGTAATTGAAGAACGTGCCTCGCTGAATTGTAAAAGTTTACAGTGGGCTTCGGAATTTAACAAATTTGCGATATTAATTGAGGCTATTTTCATTGTGCCTTCCCCATACTTCACAGTGACTTGGCAGCAAAGCCCGATCAATAGAACTTTATGGCCAGTTTTCTGTTTTACGAAAGCATTGCTTGCTATCTCAACGGTTTTGCAAAAAATGCAAATTCAGAGTTCGTGCAAAAGGTGTTCAAATAAAGCACACAGTACTCGCAGAAAATAATGATTCGAACACGGTTTGGCAATCGTGGGATCAATAACGGTTGAAGCAATACTGTAGTCGGTAACAAAAAGCTCGTTGAAGGGTAATCGTTTAGGGTATTTCTTATTTCGTTTTTTCATTCGGAGTAGTGTGTCTGTACAATGCAAATGACTTCGAGACTAGATAAGGCGATGCTGCGGAATTCCGAGATGTCAAACTTGGGCCCTCTCATACTCGACACGATACACTACCGCAATATGCACCGTAGACGCACTGGTATTTTCGCGATAGCCCACTATTTTTAAAGATAAGGTTTCTTGTTCACAATAATTTTGCAATTTGCAGTGAAAAGGTCGACTCGAACCTTTTCCATGCGAACCGTTGTGACTCTATGTCTGCTGCTGTTAAGCAAAACAACTTTAAAACTTTCCGTTGATCTCAGCTGCATCGTGCTTTGGTACATGTGCGCATCTTATGAGGAAAACGTTTGTAAACAACTCTTCCGCAATATTAATCAAGCAATCTACGCCGGAACTGTTTTGAGGAGGATGGAGGGTAAATCAACATCGCTGGAGATACCCTACCTGATGCACGTTAAGTACCTTCCACGACTTCCAGCAATTCTCTGTTGTTTTTTTGAGAGCATCTGCAGTCTGCGCCTATTTGGGGCGGTGCGCCACCATTGCCAACATTAATTAGGAAAAGGAAGTTCTACTTGACAAAGATCGATAGACGTAATCACAAAGCGCAAATAAACTGTTGCTGTAAACGCAAGCGGCGGTGACACTCCATAAGAAAGGTTGGTGAAAACAGGTCTTACCGCTTTGTTTTGCCGCAAAGTGTTCACTCACAGCAGATACGAGTAACGCTTACGGTTTTCAGCACGTTTGTAACTCGCAAAGCAACTTATGAAGTTGACTTTGTGACACTTTTTGTGCATGGTTGTTTTAAAGAAATGAAAACTGATAACCCGGTAATGCACTGGTGGGTTACCTGGACTCGGCTTTCTTTCAAAAGCTGAAAACATAGATTTGCAATGCTTTCACTGAAGAATCCAACTGCCAGTGAATCACAGTCCTGTGAAAACCTGCTTGCTCTTTCATCGACGGGTACACAAAAAACTCTGATTTGTTGATGCATGGGCGCGAATGCGGATTGCGAAAAAGTTACAGATTTAAACACATTCGGTGCCTTGCAAAGATATGAGACAACCACTTAAATTTTCTGTGATTTTGATATTTAAGCAATATTCTTTCTTCAAAGAGGTTGCGACCCTTACAGACCTACATAATATATATCAACAAATGCAGAATTTTGGTAAGAACCGTGCCATTTAATTCTCACCTGTTTTTTTTTATAAATTTTTATGAAATAGACCCCAGTATATGGATATGCTTCAAGTTTCCAGCAAGGTAACATTATATTACATACAAGATATGATGCGATGCTATCCATGCAAATTACTGAGTGCAGTGTCGCTTAAACTATTTTAAAAACAATGGGGTCCCTGATAAAGGCAGCTTTTATGATATCAGCCTGTTACTTTTTTGTGGGATATCCTTTGTTCTTAATCAATGCATTGCGTCGTCTTGGCAGACTATGCCTACGAAACTCTTCGGGGTTCACGATGTGGCGCCCAGCTCGGATGATCTTTTCGATTGTTAGCACTCTGTACTCTTTTATTTGAAGGTTTCTTTTGCTACATGTGCGGTGATCATTAATTGAGGCTATTTTCATTGTGCTTGCATTCACAAATGCTTTATTTACAAAAAACTGTGCAACGGACATTAATTATTGGCAAACGTCTACGCCAAAGGTTTCAAAAACTGAAATTAATTCTGCGGTTTTCAATAGGATTTACAATTGTTGGTGCAGTCGGCGTTGAGTGAGGCGTTAGAATTCCTTGAAGCAATCTACAAACACGCGATTTCCTCTTTCCCACTTCAAAGACGATACGCTGATGTAGACTGTTACCACGTTCGCCCACAATGACAAAGCACTATGACAACGGTCAATTATCCACGAAGACAACTACAACATTTCCTGCTTCAAAATCGCCATCCTCTGTGAACGTCATTTCCGAACTAAATGGCACGCCTGTGCAGAAACTAGAAATTGCTTCACCTGACTAACGAACCATTTCAATATGTCTTTTGGTTTCCGATAAGTGCTTTTTTATCAAATGATAGAACATTTACGAACTCATTTACCAGTCAGGAGGCGCCAGAATTTACGATTAAAAGCGTGGGATGTGGTCCGAAGCTTTCACGAAGCACCGAGTCTCTTGCTCTACCTGTCGGTGACACACCAAACCGTCTGCCGCCAGACGATGGCCACGAGAGCGGAAGGCAAAAGATAAGGCGAATGTCTGCGAAACAAACCTTGCATCGAACTTTGCGCTCAGGTATTAAAACTATTAATAGATATGTTGCAACTATTTCGCAAGGGTAAGAATATATTTGAGAATGAGCAAGAATAAAACCTGATGCCTTTCGGTGAACTGTAAATTTTGCAGTGTTGAAGACACTACGAGCAACGTGGAAAAAAGTTTTTTCAGCTTTTCTTAATGTCATTGACATAATTTGCAGTTTGAGAACAACGCGTATTTGACGCGAACTCGCCAATTAGCGGTTAACTCAGGGTATCAACCGTACGTATTAAGAACAGAAAAAATGTCTATGTGACCAATTGAAGCTCCTGAGAAATCTCTGTGCGGCTTCTTTTTCGGTGAGTTATCTGCCTCTATGCAATCTTTGGGGATATTAAATATACCTTGAGCTGGACGTGCAGAACTTTGTATCGCGAAAGTTAGATGTTAAATCAAAACAAGTACAAAACGTTTTTTTAAAACCTTGATATCAGATCACAAAAAACACAACTTGCCTATTTCGCTCTCCTTCACAACCGAACTGCTGGGTCAGTGCCGGCATCAAAGAGGCAAGGTTGTCGCCACGTGTGACGGCGCATGCTGCATTTCCTACAGAATGCTTTTGTCTCTATCAGATAAGGTTTGCGGCATTCACTTTACTTCTATGAAAAAACAAACTATCGGACGCTCTGATGTAGTCGTCAAAAAATACATGCTGCAAAGCACTATTATTATGCTGCGTTGAAAGCTAACACGCGCAAACATGCTTTTCGAGACGGCTCAGTAGGTGCGAATGTAGCTCACCGGAAATCATTCGGAGAAAAAACATTGTTATTTTCCTGGTTTCTTGTCATTTACGTTTCCTCTTATCACTGGGAGAGACGTAACCGCAGCTTTACAAAACCGTTGCTTTCTGTTAGAAACCGAGCAGCAAGAACATTGCAAAAATAACAGAGGAATCTAACCGGCTTTCAGATAGTGGTTTCAATGCATTTTTATAATAGGGCGATCGTTTTGAGCTTGGCACTTTTAACTTTTCCCCAAGCTTATAATATAGTTCGGTCACCATTTTAGCAAATGCGATTCTTTGACTTTCTAACCCTAAAAGCATTTTTTCCGAAAATATCGATACATACTAAAGCGAATCTCAGAAATCATAAGAAACAGCTGGAACTGATGGAATGTTTCAACTTTATGTTATCTGTTTGTTTGCAGCGACTGTCTACGCAGCCGTGACTTCCTGCAAAAACCATTTGTCCACCATCAGCGGAACGGGTGAATTAGAAACCTGTCACAGGTTTTCCTACTTTCCGTTGTCCTGTGGGAGTTGTCAGCAACGTATGAGAGCTGCCCTGATGCAGTATCAACTGGATCGATCTGGCATACAGGCGCTGCAAACACTGGGGTTTGACCGGTTTTCTATGAAAATCGCACACGGTTCTTGGAAGAGACCGGAAACGATTTCTCACGAGCTCTACAGTAGCTGAGCGCGAGATCGTACTTTGATAAACTAAGGGAACCGGCATGCGTGGCGCAGTGTTGGTTGAAAAAGCATTATGCAGCTGCTGTTCTCAGCCATGTTTCAGCTGTTGATCTTTACTTCTCTTGGTCATATCATCACAACAACGTCACGCGAAACTTTTCATAGTACCGCAAACAAAAACAATTTTCGGCCAAGTCACGATACGTAAACTGCATTCTTCAATACATTGCAGGTAGATAATACAAGTTGTTTGCAATTTTTATCTTTCGTTTACTAGAATAAGTTTTGGTTGTGATTGCCGCTCAAAACAGCTGCTTTTGCTTACTGATAATTACAACCATAACTTAAAACTTACGTTGGAAGTTATCTCATTTTAACCCAGAAACAATTCGAAAGATATCTGGTCGACGTTTATAGTGTACACGTGGTTTCAACTGCTTATCTATTTATTATTTTTCTAAATGTGATTTTGGGTTACGGTAGTTGGTGACAGGCCGAAGCATCTTGTCGGGGCGGTTGAGGTGAAAGTTCTTGCCCAGGGAGCGCTACGGTGATTCACTCAGATAACGTTTTTTATTTATTATTTATTAGATTATCTTTATTGATCAATTTTTTATTTACATTTTTTCTCAGTTATTAGTTCAAAATTTTGTTTGGAGAGAATAAACATCACTAAATATTAAGAGATGCAGTAACATCAATAAGTTTTCTACACGTTGCGCAGTTGGTGAAATTCTCTTTGTGGAAGGACATTGATGTTGTTCAAGGCAAAAGTTATGTTTGTCAAGAAGTAGCGAGCAGCTATAGTTGGTTCAAAATGCCTGACAGTTTACCGGCCAAATGCAGCATTACGTAATTCAAATTCACTTTCTTTTGTGCTTTCAACATACAAAACCTTTTCAGATGTAGCAAAAAGGTTTGGGTGAGAAAATGTTTTCGCGTTGAAAGTACTCAAAAAATTTAGATTAAACTAGTCCGATTTTTCCAGGAAGGTAGATATTCGCAGAAAGCGCCCTGTTCATAATGCAAGAACGATTCAACTATCATCTAGTAGTATTTAAAAGTGATCACGTTTTTATGGATGGTTTTGATCAATACTAAAGCCAAAATAAGGTGTCAAATATTTTAGAAGAAAACATTCGGGGCAGGGTTTGTGCATCCAAATTCTTCTCTGAAGTCTTATCCTGCGCAAGGCTTTGATTTTCAAAGCGCGCGGGTTTTTCAAATCCGCAAAATTTATGAATGAGGACGAAGCTGCGATTCCCTTTTGAGAAACGTGTGGTTTGTCACACCTAGCGCCGTGCGTTTGCATTTTTGCCCAGGGTCGTCACGATTTGCACGATGTCCTTTCGACTGAGCACGGAAACACGGGCACGCTTAGAGTTCAATGTAGATGTTTTAGAAAAAGTGCGCCGAGATTGCGGCGCGCGAAACAGCGCGATCCACCAGGAAGCGATTGAGGCACGGCAAGCCGGAGATTAATCGTCGCTGCTCGCGCGCGGGCCTGTTGCTTGGCAGCGCGAATAACTGAGAGATTCGATCGGGAAAGTCGAACACCAGAGAGATGCTCGCTGCGCCGGATGTCCGAAAAGTTATCGGGTTCTCACTTTTTTGCCCGAGTTTAGCGAATAGAGGAAGCATGGCGTCCGGCCCATCACACGAGAACGGCATATGGAAAAACAACCTATTTGAATAGACGCCGTAATGACCTGGTTTCGAGATGCGTGGTTTCTTGACTGAGAAACAGAAAGGTGTTTTCCAAACTACTGTTTTTTCCTCACCCGTCAAAGAATCACAAGTTGCAGTCACGGGACTTATTTTGCAACTCATTGGCGAAAAATCCCAATCGAGTCTTTGTCATGTACGTCACAAACAGCTGTCATCGCAGCCAACTTTGTTAAATCGCCCAAATGAACACAGCGTTACGGGCTGCCATGGCTGTTGCACGTTAGCTCCGGAAGTTCGATCGTCATACGTAACGTAACTCTACGTTGTTACCGCAAGGGCGTGAGCTTTTGCACGACTGCGTTTCTAGGTGAGTAAGATGATGGTGGCTATCACGACTTCTATGTCGTTCGCTCATCGAGCGTGGTACCACGCAATGCTTAACAGCCAGTTAAAAAGGTGAATTCGGGTCATTTCTTTGTTTTTGCATCTACCTTCTCATAATACCATTAAACCTTTGCAAGACGGATGGCAGTGATATGGATGTTCCGCTATCTTCTGCAGGGATGGGACTGCTTTGCTATTTGTTCTGCAAACATGCGCTTGCACTAGATTCTTTTTAGATATCAGGTTTCCACATTTAGGCTTACACGGGGATCTTGTTCACGTAAAAACATTTTCCTATTTAGACAGGATTGGTTGAATCCAATGAGCATTTTCAATGACGTACCTCCCACTGCTGTAGAAAACTTCAAGCTCGTTGCATAAGTTTGTTAGTGAAAACCCATTTGAAGCGTAGTTACATCTGCCGCTCAGTTGCAAGAGGTATGCATTACCACTACATCTTTTTGTTGAACACAATTATTAAGTTATGGCGACAGTCAAACCCATCTTGACGAACTGAGAAAAACAGAAAACGTTTGGCTCAATTGCTGTATTAGCAAAGCATAAGCTTTCATCGCCTTGATTTTGAGCTGTCTTCGATATCAATCAGTTGCCTTAATTAAGCATGCAGTCACGGTGGTTGAAAAGAAGGTGATTTTTTAAACCATCGTTAAAAAAGTTTAAATTTATTGCAGCATACTTGGCTGCTTTTGCGAACACATTGTTGGTTCTATCATGAATATTACGATCGTTGTCAGCTGCTTTTGCAGCATAAATCTCATGTTTTCTTAGGACCTGTTTCTACTCAACTGGGTCGAACGTCACCGCTTTGTTTGAGTGTATTTTCTCTTTGCTCCTTCAGAACCAAAGTGAAAGAATGAAGTGGCGATTTTTCGACCCAGGGAGTAAATGTTTTTGTCAGGATCACGGATAAATAAGCCGCTTCAGGGTTGAAAAATTACCCTTGAAATTAGGAAGTGGTTCTAATGTTCTACCCAGGTGGCACAATGAATTGACTGTTTCGCATTTTACAGATGTTGACAGTCAGCACGAACCAGCAGCATGGGTGCCATCACACTTGCACGCAGAAAGCAAAAATCTTTCATGTCGGTAGCGTGGCTAGGGCAGTCGATCATCACTTCACCACAACAAATTATCCCCCACACATTATTGCAAAGCCTTAGTGTTGAAAATGCGCTTTCACAACAGCGTAAGATTTTTCAACAGGCAGCAAGCGTCATTTCCGTTGCGAAAAGACCGTTACCACAGTAACGCGCAAGTCATCTTCTGACGGCTGTTTCCGACGCGCTTGCCAAGTCTCTACAGAGAGGCCCTAAGACACAGTGTACTGAGATTCCTTGAAGTTTTTCTCAGCATCTGTATAGTTTGTTTGGGAACAACGAACTGGTGCATGTTCTCGCCTCCTGATCGCACGACACTGTCATGCTTTTGACCACGTGACCTAGTTTGATGTGGTTCTAAATCTCCGGCTTGGTAAAAAGACAGCGTGGATTGAACTGGCCAATGTCCTGTGGTTTGAGCGCTTCACGTTTTCCAAGTTTCATGTTTGGCAAGACATCACCAGCAGTTAACACCTATTACCCACCCGTTTGAGAAGTGATGGTAATTATAACACAAGCTTTTGAAAGAAAACACAAAAATAAACTTGTTGGCATAATATATAAAGGAGGATTTAAATTTGCTGTTTTTGGATTGAATCTTAGACGCTGCTGCAGCCTAGGTGTAAAAAAGGAGCCCAGAAGCAAAGTGGGCGTGCAGGGGGTACGTTAGCCACTCAACAGGTAGTGCAGAAACGATGCCCCTCGTGGCAAGTAATGCTTTTCACCATGCTCTCGTGACAGCAGTGAATGCATTTTTTCCTGGAAATGTTATCCTGAAAAAGGATCAGTGCAAAGTTGGACCAAAGGCATTCTTCAATGTCGTTATGAGACGATCTGTTCGTGCAGCGGGCCTTGCTTGATTCACGTTTTCGTAATTTCTTGGAAAAATCGTGAGAAGCTTGACGACGGGGTGAAAGAATTTGACATAAACTCTGTTATTCATTTTTTAAAAATGCCAAGTCGTACTACTGCCTGAGTTGTTTTTTTCCGAACGTTGAAAAAGCAAGAAAACAGATGTTATTTCTCTCTGGACAACTGGCAGAATTGCCAAATCGTTGCCAGAAAACAGAAAAGCAGAGGAATTAAGACAGTACCTACAGGCAAATGTTATATTTTCTGCAGTGGTTCTATTTAGTTGTTGAATGAACAAATCTTTCTAGACTAGAGCGATTCCACTGATTTCAACTAAAAACTTTTCATACGTTTCTACGGCAACTCAATTAACTGTAAAGAATTATGTTAGTGACTACTATTTTGGAGCGAAATACCAGGAGGAAAACATTGTTTTCCATTAAATATCTTTCGACATGAAATGGCTCAAACTATAAAATGATTTTGTGTCCTTGTACAGATGGATTTCTTTGGATCAAAGTGACCTTTTCCTGTATTTTTTCCCGACTTTTTCCTGAATTTTGTTAACAAAAAGAGCTTTCATGCTTTTTGCTATAATTACCTGACAGAAATTTAAGCAAAACATCTAACCAAGAGACACCCGGTGTTGCAATGCAGTTGTCGAAAAGTGCAATGCAATTGTCAAAAAAAAACATTGAAAACGAAAATAAAACACATTTGTATTGATCTGTTTTTGCAAATTACAAGTTTGAAACGCCTGTAACAAAATGATACCACACATCCTGTGGTTGAGCAACATGTATCGTATTTACTCGGTCTGCAACCTGTTTTGAAATATGTGTGGCGTACCGATGAAGCAAGTTGTACAAAGTGCTGTTGCTCATGGTACGTCAAAAAAATCAAGTTGGTACACTCGCTTGGCTAATTTTTTCCTACTACAATCATCTTGGACTTCAGGTAAAAGTCAAAAGGCATCTGCGGTGTGTTTTTCAGACCCCCAACCAGAGGGGACAACGGGGTAATTGCTCCCCCGAAATTTTCAAAAACATGTTTAGTTATTAGGTACAAGGCCAAGTTACAAATACTTTGCCTTCCCGAAAATTTCCGCTGGTTGCGGCCCTGTTGTTTTTGTTGGTTTTACAATGATTTAGTTTTTAAGCTACCGAGTGTCATAAATTGGAATGTGTCGCCAGTTCCTGGAATCATTAGTCTAGTCCACAAGCAAGAAAACACTGCAGATCCTTGAAAACAGAAGCGTACATGTTGTTTGCGAGGGTAACCCTAACCACTGCTTCATGAATTGTTCGGAAGATCAAGCGATTTTAAGCAGGATTGTGTACAGAGAAAAACATTTGCACTAATACTGTGAGGTTTAACAGGGTACAGCAAAAACCCAAAACACACTGACTAAGCCGCGAGACCGGAAACACTGCATCCGGCCCCTTTCGAGAAAAAAGATCAGAAAGAGCCAAGAAGTTAAACATCGATGGAAGATCACTGGTTGTGGAAAAACAATTTTGCCCAATCAGGACCTGTGGCGTGCCCTGAATCAGCTTGACCACACTGAAACGTCACTTTCTGCTGTTTTTCTCTGCCGTGGTTGTCTAAAGTGCATACAGTAACTTGGACAGCAAACGTTTGTTTTAACAGAGATATTATGAAGTAACAAAGAAACCAACACATGTATGCAAAACCAACCTTGACTGTTGTTACCTCATATAATCTTACATTACATGAAATTTTGCCATTGTCAAGCTGCTGACTGGAAATAAGAATAAATTTGCAATAATGCCATTCTAGCCCCTGCTCGCAGGGGCGTGTGCGGTACAAGAAACCACCGATTACAAGATGATAACCTCAGTCAAAGTTTGGCCCTGATCTACTTGAACGCCGAATTTGCTCTTTGTTTAAATACGATCTGACAACAATCGCATTATTGATGCACAGTACATCCAAGCGCACTAAAGCATATCTATTTGCATTCCCGCAATCATTCTCGCACCTATATTTTGCATGTCATAAATTGATTCTGAAAATTTAAACAGAAGTTCGCTTTCTTGAGGAGCAACTGTGAATTTTCCAAGTTTTGGACAGTGCTAAATCCCAATGCGCAAAAAGAGATTTAACCTGCATGGTGCAGGTGTTGAATAAACCGTGGCCAGTTCGTGTTTTATTGTCTGGATTATGTTCTATTTGCAAAACTGTGACTAATGGTTCCCACAGCTGTTTGAGATAAACTGGTATTTCATGGAAAAACTGCACTGAACACCAAGACTCGTCAAGGACTTATATATTTTTTCATAACTTCTTTCCAGGCCGACCAACAAAGCGATTCGCCGAAATTCTGAACAAAAATAGATTTACCGAAAAGTACTCACACGCTCAGTAGAAAGAAGTCCTCCTGAGTGCGGACGCTGCTCAACGTTTTCTTTCTTTCCGCCTGAAAGCAAAGAAGTGTCAGAATTTTTTTTAAATGGATGAATTGTTCAAAATCTTCTTTTCGCGCGTTTTTTCACCTTCGCGTTGTAAAAACATGAACACTGCTGCGTTCCTGTCATAAAAATTCAGTTGATATTCGTTTCATAAAATGTTTTTCAACATACGTCATAACGAAAGAAAAGCAACTTGAGCAAAAAATTTGCATTGCAGGTGTTAAGTTCAACCTGCATGAGTCATTGCTTAATATTTGTTCTGTTAAATAGTGAGTGTTCCGCATAACCTCTAGCACTTGAAAGTCAAGGGATAATATTATCTAAATTTTCTTTGGACAATTTAACGCAGTTTTAGTCGGAAGTATAAAAAGACGATAAAGACAAAAAGACGAAGGGCCATCACAGTAATCTGCTTTCGCCATCGCTTTTAATGCAACGCTAATGGCAGCAGCACTTGCAACGAAATTGCTTCGCTTTTTGAAATTAAGTGTGTGGTCGGTTTCGCAAAGTTTATATTGTCTATTCGAGCGCTTTGAACTTATCAATTTCTTCGCGACAACTGAAAACCTTTGGGACAGCAGGTTTTACAAAAGCATGGAGAAAATTCTCAAGCAAATGCTTTTCTTCCATTGGACGATGTAGTTATTTCTTATTAAAGCATGTTACGGGAATGAGTACCGTCTTTTAAAAGAGGGAAGTTCAAAAGCAATTTACATCAGCACGTCTCTGCTTGGCGTTGCAAGATGTAAAGAAATCAGTGGCAACGAGATCTGTACATCCCACAAAATGGCGGAAGAGGATAACGTCTATCTACTATGAACCTAGAACATATAATAAAAATCATACTGTGCTGTAACCAAGTGAAAGCAGGCCCGTAGCCAGGTTTGAAGATTTGGTGGGCAAAGTACATTTTTAGGGGGGCAACATTTTTGTTTTTATTATATGTTTAAAACAAATTTTCCTGGGCACAATACAATGTGAGGGGAACGAAAAATATTTGGGGGCACTGCCCCCGAATGCCCCCGTGGGCACGGACCTGAGTAAAAGCCTCGCACTTGTGAATGTATGCACGTTTTACTTTGATAATTTTAATAGAGACCCAACTTGTGCAGGGACTAACAATCTTAGGAAACAAACATCAAGGTTAGAGAAAGTTTTTTCAATGAATCAAAGTGTTTTTATCAAAATGTGGCGGCGTTTTTGCAGAAGTTCATTTTTTAAATTTTTTCAAAGATAAAAGCCTATCTTGTGTATTCAGCGAAAAAAATATGAAGCGATGGCAATTGCTTTTTTTGCGAAATGCAATTGCACATCTAACTCGGAAAGTACTGGAAAACATGGTTAAAAATGCTGATTTATTGTTTAAGGTCTTTCTTGTTCAAAACGCCAAAACACGACACGTGGCACTGAGTGGCTTCGATTTTGGTCTTGTCGATGTAGTGATCTAGACTTGGCCCGCAACCAGGCAACTGCCCTCCCCCAAAAATATCAGCTGGATGCGGCCCTGAGCTAGACGCCAGAGAGTGAAATAGAATCGCTTGCGGTATTGCGATTCAGGCGGCAAAGTTTGAAATGCATGTTGAGACCGTGAAATGCTACGCCGCTTCAGTGAAACATTGCAATGTAACTCCGGAAGTTTTGACTTTTCCGAATCGTGTTCAGATTTTTTGCTTTGGCATCTTCGCGCCGAACATGCCAGTTACAGGAAAACTGTTTCTGAAGAAAAAAGCAGGAAATCGGAGTAACGAAGCGAGGAGTTGCTTTGGCAGCTCTGATCTTTTCTAGTTGTACGCTTGACTTTTTACTATGTCAATCAAGTTGTGGAAAATTTCCGGCCCTTTCCAGCGCCACCCAAAAGCAGTTGAAAACTATCTACAACAACTTTGAACTGCCGTATCCACCGCAGTGAAATGATGCATTCACTGCACTGATCCGATTAAAGTCGGCGAAACATCCCCATTTCTAAACGAAGTCCGCTAGCATTTAGCTTGTTTAAAGAAAAACTGACAAGCACTCGAAATACACATGCCAAGCAAAGCACTTCGCAGAACTTGATTGTCATAGTTTGTTGCGATCATAAACCAGTGAACATTAGGAGTACTATTGAAAAGTGTCACTGTCAGCAGCCGCGATCGATAACGCGGCGTGCCAGAGTTTATGCGGCAGATTAAGGCTGAATTTTCAATTAAGGATAGCAAGGACCAAGCCTCCTCTCCCGCTATTTTACCCACCCAAGGGCGTACCGAAAGGGGGCAAGGGGGCTCAATGCCCCGGGCGCCTAATCACTGGGTGACGCCGAAGTAAGTCCCAAAAATGTCGCAAATACCTTCTTCAATACAGTACAGTACTCTAGAAAGACCTTAGGTTCGAACACGGGGGCTTCAAACTTGTTTCTTACCCCGCGCGCCATCTAACTTGGGTACGTCCCTGTACCCATCTGAGGAATACAAGAATGCGTGATCTTACTATTTTCGCAATGACAGCTAGTTTAANATTTACCAGGTGTTGCTGAGTATAATATTTCAAGTTTGTAAGCAATGAGTTATGTTTCAAGTTTTGTTTTTAAACAAAGCAAAGTTTCTTTAACCTATGAAAACCTTTTCGCATAATACTTTTTTCAGCTTTCGCAAAGTTTGCTGATATCTAAAATCACAGAAGCCTGCAGCACCCCAGAATTCAAAACGTTTCTTATTAGCAGTCTCTGAAAAATAATGTTTCAACAATATGAGCTGCCAAGCTACCAACGAATGCACGCAATATAATGAAGTGCAATGTATCTGACATTCATTTGATTAGTATAGATTTGTCTGTAATGTTAAAAGTTTACTTGCAATGTATCAGACAGAGGGGAGGTGTGAGCGGATTCAATATTCCAACAGTTGTTGGAAGTTCTGCCCTATACATGCTCATTACTACAGTAATGTCAGTTGTTTGCAAATTAGATATATTTTTTTCAGTTTCACCTTTTGCTGTCTGACGTTCAACCGCGAAAGCTTCAACCGAAAAGAGTTCCTTTCACCAGCATTCGATTAGTCTACGACACACCACCTATCTGTAAACAAAAAGCTTCATTAAACCACTTCGGCAAAAAAACAATAATTAGAATTGCAGTTCGTTTCCCAAAAAAACAATAATTCGTATTTTGCAACTCTTTGTCCATATTCTAACATGTTTTCCCATAGTAACCCGTTTTCCATTCTTTTGTGCAGCACCAACTCATTGAAGCGGTGTGGCCAAAACCCGAGATTTCGTCCGTGCTCTTGCCGCGATTTACCCAAAAGGTCTCTTTAGATAAAAAAACGAAAAATCGAACATGCAACGTCGCACTGCACGATAACGCAATGCACCAGCGATTCACAAAGTAACTGTACGGGGTTTGCAGATTTAGAAGCAGCACCTTGCTGTTAAGTTGGTTTGCATGTGAGGAAAATCGAACTTAGTAAATTCAATGGACCTCGTAATAAAAATTTGTTTCCAGACAAAACCAAGCAACCTGCTCTTGAAATAGCAATGCAACAAGCTTCTATTTGAGGTTTAGTTTGACTGCAAATCTCCGTTCGTCTGTTTTTGACTTGTTCTCCTGTGATCAAACGATTTCAATCACAGTTTCGCAGGCGTCTGTGACACACATACAGACAACTGGTTGGCTTAGAGAGGAAACATACACTGCGATTTCGTACTTGCATGAGGAATAAAAACAATTTAGGTATTTTGACATTTTTTTGTCATCTCTTTGTTTTTGAGAGAGCGATTGAACGCTTTCAATTATATACTAAAACAGGTTTTTTAAGGTGTTTTAGAGACCCGATTCAGGTCCCTAGCATTAAAAATCGGGTCCCTAGAATCAGAGATAATATCATCGGGTCCCTAGAATCAGAGAAATCGGGTCCCTACAGGTCCATACCGGGTACCTAACATTTTCCTTTAAAAAAACCTGTACTAGAACGTTTTCAATTATATACTACACTATTTGCAAATGTTTTATTTGTCAAATTAGATTTTGACTAACATGCTGAAAGACAGAAAAGCACAAGTCACAATTTGTTTTCTTGAAACACTGACAACTCGACGACTGCACTCAAGATTCAGTTGATATGGCTGAGTAAATCAAGCATCCCAAAAAATGGCCCTAAAAAACAATCAACTTTTTCTGAAACACAACTCTCAAAAATCGTACTATATACAAAAAAATTTTGTGAAAAAATTAAATATTGAAAAGATTTTTGGCCAAGTTTTCATAAAAATTGTAGCAGTCCATGTGAAAGTTCCAGGATTCCGATGTTGACACAAGGAGTTGACTATCTGAGACCCTAATACGTTGCAATATTACCAACTTTTATAAGACTATTTAGGTGCTGTTTATTTGAGCACACACAAGTTTTGGCCTATAAACAGAAACCTGAGCTAATCTAACGACAGATATTTACTTTCCTGGGACAAAAAAGACGGCAATAAAGTCATCGCACACCCATGCCTGAATAGGGGCTGAAAGGTTGGCCTAAGCCCTAAGGCAAGGTCAGAAATGCAAGCATCACAAAGTTGAAAACGAAAATTTTTAAAGAATACAAGGAAATACAATGAAGTGACACGTGAGAAATTACACAACATATGTACAGGTTACAGCGACATATTGTTGTCCTGACAGCCAGGGGCGTAACGAGGTTAGATGGCGCCCGGGGCAAGAAGCAAGATCGGCAAGCCCATGTTCGAAACTGAGGTCTTTCAGAAGCAAATGTATTGAAGAAAGTACTTGTGACATTGTTGGGACTTTTCGGCG
>JGI24022J15233_10000627_pt1 | contig 24133 bp, 24 predicted proteins | sample Ectturendosymbi2_FD_15233 | JGI IMG/M metagenome (IMG submission 15233)
TCTCAATACAGTTACAATGATATGGATCCTCTCAATACAGTTTCAAAGAAATGCATCCACTCAATACAGTCACAAAGAAATGCATCCTCTCAATACAGTCAGAGAAATGCATCCACTCAATACAGTCTCAAAGAAATGCATCCTCTCAATGCAGTGTCAAAGAAATGCATCCTCCCTATACAGTCACAAAGACATGCATGCCCTCAATACAGTCACAAAGAAATGCATCCTCTCAATACAGTTTCAAAGAAATGCATCCACTCAATACAGTCACAAAGAAATGCATCCTCTCAATGCAGTCAGAGAAATGCATCCACTCAATACAGTCTCAAAGAAATGCATCCTCTCGATGCAGTCTCAAAGAAATGCATCCTCCCTATACAGTCACAAAGACATGCATGCCCTCAATACAGTCACAAAGAAATGCATCCTCTCAATACAGTCAGAGAAATACATCCTCTAAATGCAGTCACAAAGAAATGCATCGTCTCAATACAGTCGCAAAGATATGGATCCTCTCAATACAGTCAGAGAAATGCATCCTTACAATACAGTCACAGAGAAATGCATCCTCTCAATACAGTCAGAGAAATGCATCCACTCAATACAGTCACAAAGAAATGCATCCTCTGAATGGAGTTAGAGAAATGCGTCCTCAGAATGGAGTCAGAGAAATGCATCCACTCTATACAGTCACAAAGAAATGGATCCTCTGAATGCAGTCAGAGAAGTGCATGCTCTCAATGCAGTCAGAGAAATGCGTCCTCTCAGTACAGTCATAAAAATGCCTCATCTCAATACAGTCAGAGAAATGTATCCTCTCAATACAGTCCCAGAGAAATGCATCCTCTCAATACAGTCACAAAGAATGGATCCTCTGAATACAGTCAGAGAAATGCATCCTCTCAATGCAGTCACTGGGAAATGCGTCCTCTCAATGCAGTCTCAAAGAAATGCATCCTCTCAATGCAGTTGTAGAAATGCATCCTCTCAATGAAGTCAGAGAAATGCATCCCCTCAATACAGTCAGAGAAATGCATCCTATCAATGCAGTCGGGGAAATGCATCCTCTCACTGAAGTCAGATAAATGCATGCCCTCAATGCAGTCAGAGAAATGCATCCTCTCAATACAGTCGGAGAAATGTATCCTCTCAATACAGTGAAGGAGAAATGTTCCCTGTCAAAACAGTCAGAGAAATGCATCCTCTCAATACAGTCACAGGGAAATGCATCCTCTGAATACAGTCAGAGAAATGCATCCTCTCAATGCAGTCACAAAGAAATGCATCCTCTCAGTACAGTCAAGAGAAATTCATCCTCTCAATATAGGCACAAAGAAATGCTAGGGCCCAGCTGCTAGGACAAAGTATTTCGCTGAAGTTTTCATTGGAAACTAGGCTCGAGTCCGGGTCTTTTGATCCGTTGATCGACTTTCTAGCGTGTTTGGTTCAAAAGTTATGATCGAAAATAAACAAGTTAATTATTTGTCTAATTAAATAATTGATCAAATATTTTTGTTACTTTAAATAGAAACTTTTGAACCCGAAACCCCAGTAGGTCATCCAATGTATCAAAAGACTTAGATTGTAGCCTAGTTTTCAACAAAACTTCAGCAAAGTACTACCATCTAAATGTTTCGCCCCTGGGCCAGGTGAAGTGGCCCAAGGTGACCTAAAAGTCCTCCACCTTTGACTTCTCTCACAAAAAAATCTGCATCTTCAAACCAAAAAAATGTTTTTTTTGAGTGCAGTCTAGAAGACTAGCTGCGTCTTTTGAGCCCTTTCCAGCTCTGTAGTACTTTCAGCGCCAGCGTTACGCTCATGCAAAAGCCATGTGTGATCTTTTTTTTGCCGTGAAATCCTTCGAAGTTACTGGACAGGAAAAAGTTATTGCAAATAATCGGCTGACATGACAAGGCCAATTGTTTGCTTGTTGATGCACCACTTCTTGAAATTGAATTATTTTTGCAAGGTGTTACAACATCATGAGCTTTTTCGTTGTTGTCAACTCAAGTGAGTGAACTGATACTGAAGTTATTAAACAAAGGGTTTTATACACAGGATATTGCATGAAACGAAAACTCTTCTGGAAGATCAATTAGAATCAACACGTACTCGTCTAGATGGACTTTTAGATGCTGAGAAAAAAATTATCGAATTGAAACAGCTGATTCATGATGCATCTCAGGTAATTATTACTGTATTTTTGTTACTATGACTTTTCCTGGAATCTGCCTTGTACGTGAGTGTTTCTGGTGTACTTCATTTCAAAAAATTAATGTTGATCAGAGTCAGATGACCTTTTGCATCTAAGTATAAAATGTCTTTTCATATACATTCCATCCCTTTTGCATGAAGAGTTGAAGGTACGTACTATGTCATAGTTGCCTCAAGATGGTTGTTCCATTTTATTGTTTTTTATTTTTGTTGTGAAACTGCAAACTTTCATGAAATTGTTCACAACAGAATTGCACAATTTTTCTGACCATTAAAGGTTTGCATTTAGGAGAAGGAAAAAGACAAACTCCGGATCCAAGAATTGACAGAGGCAAATTCAACCCTGCAGTTTGATAAGCTGCAAAGTATGAATGAGTCTGGTGAGCTTGCATATCAGCTTGAACAGACACGAGGAAGCACTGCTTGTAAGTATTTAAAAATTGTCTGAAGCATTGGAAAAGTTGAATTTGAAAAATTTGTTTTCTTGCAGCTAATTCTTTCTACTCAGCATGATGATGTTTGTGCAACAAACATAAGTAATTGTGTGGTGCTTTTTTCTGAATTTTTGTAAACTTGCGTTGCAGCTCTATATTATGTTTTCACAACAAATAAACAAAACATCCCATCGTCTGATCTTCAAAACCTGCTTTTTCCATGAAACACAATTTTGTGAAACTGATAATTCCACAGCTAGGTGATGTGTGCAACGTACTCATATTGGAGGAAACCTCATTTAGTGCTTCAAAAGTTTGATTTGTTGGAAAACTGCAATTTTGTTGTTCGTACATCTGACTGCGTCATGCACTTAACAAGACGATTTTATGATTAGCTGATCACCTCTCCATCAAAGCTGAATCTGAAGAATCAGTTTTCACTCGGATTTTGCGTCTTGAAAAAGAAAATAAGCATCTGCAAGCACTTGTTAGTACATACAAAGATGCTGTTAAAAGCTCTGAAATAACAGAGGTGAGAAAATTGTGATTTATATGCAATTTTCAAATGCATGTTGAGCCACAACAAACTTAATCTGTAATTAGGCAAGCATGTTGAATTTGGAAAAAGAAAACAGCCGATTGAGCAGTAAGGTCCAGCAGCTACAAGAGCATATTAATAAGGTGAGCCATGTATTTACAATTGTGTGCTAGTTTGATTGGTTAAATGTGATGTGATGAACATGAAATAAAAATAAGTATGATTTAGTTGTGCTCAACTGCTAGTTAATTCTTTCTACGTTTTATTGTTGTGTGATTGGATAGAATTTCAGATGTTCTGTCAATAATTCCTCTTGGCAATAAGGGATAAATTATTATCTACCCAAAACTTTCAAAGTAAATTGTCATAAACTCAAACCTATAAAAGATTTTGGCACTTTTGAAACAAACCTTCGAAAAAAGCAAAATTATGCTCAAGTTTAAAACATATCAAAGCTAGAGTATGTTATGGTGTGTTTTACATCTGTAATTCTGAAGTTTTCGTGAGAACCTCAATTTGATGAAAATTTAAGTGTTGTGAAAACTTTTTGCTGAAGCAGCCCAGTTTTGTTTGAATGGTTTCAGTCAATTCTTCTAAATTCTAGTGATGAATAAAAATGAACAACATGGTAATTTAATCGATGCCAGACCTGCTCTGACAATCAGGTTTTAGTTCTGTTATCTTCTGACAATCTCATTTGAAGCATATGCATTTCTAATCAAAAACAAAATAAAAGTGCTCTGCAATAATAGCTGAACTGCCTCTTGCTTTACCTCTACTGAATGTTTGGATGATTTAGTTGGCTTTGGTGGAATAATTTCGACTGTTTCAGATTGATTACAATATGAAATTTTGTAACAGTAAAGAAATCTTTATCTTTCAGGTAGGTTCCTTCTTATCAGCACCCTGATTTTCAAAACCTGAAGCTTTTGCTCAACTACTTTCACCAGTTATGTTCTGTTTGTAAAAATGCAACTCCAGTGCAGTTGCAAGTGGGAGTGCCACAAGAAGGGTCACATGTGTTAAACATTGTTTAGTTCAAATACCTGAACTACACTGTTTTCATACCAAGAAGTGGTTTGGGGCTCATACACCAGCTGCGTAAAAATTCTGTGGGAGCTGTGTGAAATCACATTTGCTTGAATTCCACTAGGACTATATTTTCAAGTCGATTCTTCATCTTAAATGTCTTTAATGCCAAGAAAACAGTTCCAGTCTACCAGTTTTGGTGGCATGTGCTCAAACAGTTGTGACACATAGTTGATCCTGTCCTCATACCCAAAGGAGATCATTTGCTGATACCCAATTATTTTCAGAATTTAATTGTAAATAATGCGTTAACATCAGTGTCCTTGAAATCTGAGTACTCGCATACAACAATGAGCAGATGATGGAGATCTCCATGGCTCTACAGAAGTAAATTGGAAGCCACCAGCTGAATTCCAAAGAAAGCGTCTCATTTACTCTCAGCTCACAGAGCAATCGTGATTGACATCTCTGACAACTGGATTGCTGGGTAGATCACTAGAGCTCCATCTATTCCCAGCCAGCCCATATCAGCCACTCGGCATTATCCAACTTGTAACATCTACCTTTCCTTCAAAAACTGCACAACCCTTTCACTATGGAAGATGTGAATTCTCATTGAGAGGCCTCAAGAACAAGAAGACCACTGGGCAAGATGGCATTCCCCTGGGATTCTGAATTAAGTGGTGTTGAACACTAACAGCGTTCTTCCACATATTCACGAACTGCTCGAATAGACAATGTCTTCCGGATGATTTCTGAGACACTAATATCATTACTCGAATAGACAATGTCTTCCGGATAATTTCTGAGACACTAATATCATTACTCTAGAGCTATAAGAACAAAGGTGATCGTAGGGATTGAAACAACTATCTTGGCATCTCGCTTCTGTGTATTGCCAGGAAAGTTTTTGCTCGTCTCCTCTTGTCCAGAGTCCGTCAGATTGCTGACAGAATCCTCCCTGAGAGTCAGTGTGGCTTTCGCCCCTCTGGAAGCACAACTGACATAGTGTTCTCACTTTTGGAGACAGCTCCAAATAAAAGCATTGAGCAATCTTTGGGAGAGTTGGTATGGCTTGTATTAGGAAAGTCGGTCTGGCTTGTATAACAAACTCAAATTGCTACTTTTGTTCTTACAGCGTTCAACGAGAAGGTGAAGGCAACAGTCCATTTGACCTTGTACTGTAATAAAAAAAACGCTTGGATTTTGAACGTTGCTTCTTTCTACATAGTCTGTACTAAACTCTGAACTAATTTCATTGTCTGATTGCAGAAAAATTTTCATTGTTGAAGTGTTAATGATTGAGGCATAAATAGCTTGGCAAATTTCAGTTGGAAGCTACCTCAGCAGGAAAAGTCTGTTGCAATTTTAGTTGTGACCATTTAAGTATGTCTTTGGTTCAGGAGAAACAATCTGTGATGAATTTTGAGCAACTATCAGAGGAACTTTCTGTTGAAAGACAACGACTGGAGACTGCTTTGAAAACGACACAGTCATCAGCTGAGAGGCGAATTGAAGAAGTAAATACAGAAAACGTCCAACTTAATAAGACCATTGCAGCACTTCGAGAAAGATCCAAGATCAATGGTGATGCAAAAGTGAAAGCTATTGAAAAGGAAAACAAAGTGTGTTGGTATCTGGTTCATTTCTTATTTCTTTTAACCACTTATTAAATTCATTTTCTTTCAAAAGTTGCAGTATATTATTTGCAATTTGGTTTTGAGTTTGTTTAATGAAGGCTTTGGTTGTTTTGAAATACAATGGATTTAATGAAATGCCATCAAGTTTCATTGTCAGGTGGCTAAAAATCATTGTTGGTTGGCTTTTTCTAATTTTTGTAGAAAGTGTGGTGGCCAGCTTTGGAGTTTATAATGCCTTACAGTTTTCTGCAAAAAGTGTTTGTAATGCATTTCTCATAATATTAATCGCCCTAGCTCTGTATCTGTTTTGAGAATATCCTCACCATTTGCCCACTCTGTTGTGGAAAATAATCCACACCCTTTTATCTTACACTTGCTGCCATGAGAACAATATCCAGATAGATATATCTGAAAATCTTTGGGCAATTTGTATTGCTATCCTGTCAATGTTTCCTTATTTTGATGACATAAGCAGTAAGTTTGTTTTTCTTGAGTGTAATTTGGTACATTGACATCATATCAAGCAGCAGCTTTTAAAAGTAATTTTGTTGCTTGTAGAATCCTTGGCTTAATTTATGTGTTTTCCTATGTATGTGTTTTTTAAGTAACTTGGAAATTTTTCAGGTTTTATCAGAACTAGTTAAAGACTTGCGAACGAAACTCCACAAAAGTGAAAGATATGGAAATGAGCTTCAAGAAAAGCTTGTATCAGACCAGGTCAAAACAAACAGTGCAGAAGCCATCGAGAAGGTAAGCATCTGCAGTCATTGCATGCAGCTGAATTTTTATAGTGTTTACTGATTACTTTATTGTTTGCTTGTTCTGATTCATTGCATTGCTTACTTTTGTGAAGATTTGTCCTCTCAGGTTTGTGATAATGCTGGAAAACAAGTTTCTTGTTTGTTTATTCAAAAGCTCCAATGATTGTCGGGACTCTGAAAACAACCTTTTAAGATCTTTATCAGCTTCTGCACAAAGATATAACTTTCAATGATTGTAGGCTCAGGCCTGAATTATAATTGATTGATTTCAAACATGGGACAAAAGGCAAGAACACAACATAAACAAAAAGAAGCTGAACGCAACATACACAAAACAAACACAGAACAAACCAAGAAAAGTCAATGCACAAGTGACATTCTAAATGAGGAAGTAATGATAATGACATATCGCCACTGTAAAACCAAACTGGGCTATGTCCACTTTTGGTAATTTTCACTTTTTTGCACTTCTAAATGTTTTGAACATAGCTCTTTCTTTCTGGCTTGGTTTCATTGCCCTATTTTGCTTGGTTAAGAAAATAGCATAGGGTTTAAGTCCCATTTCTGAATTCATTTTAAAAAATGAATTCAGAATCAAATGGACATAGACCCTTAAGAAAAGATCATCACCAAAGGTTTATGTCCATTTGGTGGACCTAGACCCTCAAGAAAAGAACATTTGCCAAAGGTCTATGTCCACCAAAATGAAAATAATAGACTCAGATCTTTGTCATTTTGCCTTCAAAGGTCCATTTGAATAATCATTTCAACCAACAGCAAATCAAATTTGCAAAAAAACAGTTTAAAGTTTTCTTGGACTATCAAATCAAATTAGTTAAAGAAACCACTGTGTCCCACTAGATCAGTGTTTAACAATCTCTTTTGCTCTTGCCCAACTCAATCACCTCTGAAATTCTGATTGGATGCCAAGTGCTATATAAATGTAATGATTTAAAAATAAAATATGTCTCAGTGAATTAGATTAAAATGCCATTATTTGGTTTAAACAATCTTCCAAAGATTATAGCTTCCATGAAAAAGAATGAAATTAAAAATTAAATTTTAAAATTTGGACTGAAACCTCACTTATCAGCCTCGATGCCTCCCTCAAAAGAAAATTGCTTCCATGTGAGGTGTAAGTCCCATATTGGGAACCACGCCATGAGATATAAACAACATTTGACAAAACCACTAATATAAAGGCAAAACACTGCTGTATGCAGTGTTTTCAAATTACGATGTTTGCCTGATCTCATCTTGTATGGCTAAAAGATGCTTGCGCAAAAAAACGATCATCTTAGTAAACATTTGGATAAAATTATAGAGATGCAAATGTCTATGAAAATCTCACAGGAAAGTCTGAAGAAATGTTTTTTTGCTGGGACACTGACTTAAAGCAGTTATGAAACTGGTTATTTCCATTTAGAATAGTTCAGGTAGAAAATTTCCTCATGCAAGAGTGCATGAAGAGATTGATATTCATTTAAATCAGATATTACTGATTTAGATGATGGTAGCAATTTAGATTATGATCCAACAAAAGAGCAAGCAGCATATTATTGTGTGAATGTAAATTGCTCTTTTACAGAGCGTGAGGAGATACATCTGGGCTTTGATGGCGCATCAATATTTGAAGCAACATTTTCCGAAAGCTAATTATACAGCAACCTGTTCCTAGACAGCTTGTTAGCTTTAACAAAAAAGATTTATTACAGTCTGGGTAATGAAAGGTTGCTTGGGTTATGAGAAAAGTTTGATAGTGATGTTCGTTTCTGCAAATTTTCTTTGGAAATACAAGGAATTTAAAATATTTCAGGCCTCAATATTCAGCAAGCTTGGCATTAAAGCCAGAAACCCTGCATTATTTCTGCAGCAAAAACAAAAGTGACAGCCTTCAAAGTGGAAGAAAAATGTCAAGAAACAAATTGAGCATCAGGTTTACACATGGTTCTTTTATCGCCAACACTTGGAAATGTGAAATAAGTTTGTGACAGTTGCAGAATGAAACGCAATACAAAATTTACAGATGAAGAAAAATGAATAAGTCAATTTTTGGTCACTGGAACATATATTTGCAACATTTTTAGGTCACTTGAACAAAAAACGCAAAGAACAGTAAAAAGAAACACCAAGAGAAAATTTGACTTCAAGGTACATTTACATAATGCTAGTTTCATACAAAAAATTTTGTTGTAAGCTTTTTTTTCAGTCATAGACCGAAATGTTTTTGAAGTGACCAAAAAAATTAAGTGATTTTGGTCAGAATGTATGAAAATATAGGCTAATGAACACTGCTGTGGTGAGTTTTAATACAACTGTGAGACATGACTGAAATGTTTCAATGACTAAAATGTCTCAGCAAAAAAAACGGTTGCAAGTAGCTACATTTATTGGGAATGCCCTTCACAAAACTTGTGTTACATTGTTATATGTGTTTTTAGTCCATGTGATCAATAATGTCAGTTCATTATGCCCACAAAGCCACATTTTTGTTTACAACCTTAAATTTATATAGAGGTTTATGTCCTTTTATGTGGGTCAGCAAAAATGTAAAAATTCTAAACAGGTCTACGTCCACAAAGAGGTCGAAAACACCAAGGTAGAGGTCCCAAGAGTTACCAATTTTCTTGATTTGATATGTACCACTATGACCTACAATTGGTCAGAGTTTGGAGAAGTAACTATATAAGGTGGAAAGGCAGCAAAACTTCTAGCTCAAAAAATTTTGTTTTTGCCAGTTTATCAAAACTCGCTTTTGGACATAGTCCAGTTTGATTTTACAGTGGCGATATACATGCAAATATACAAACCATCAAAGAAAGTGGTGGTAATATCTATCTAAAATGGTGGGTATTTACACAAAAACAAACAAGTCTGCCTAACAGGAGCACAGATCTGATCTATGAGTGACACAAGATGCCTGAATAAAAATATTTGTATCAGCTGTTTGCAATTTAAACGTCGAAAACGATATGACACCTTCATCTTCAAGATCTTTTGAATCCTTCACAATAGGAGTTGGCATGCACTGTAGGTGGCACAATACATGATGCTCAGTTGTAATAGAACCACATTGTCAAATTCAATTATAGTATCCATTAATATTCATTTTAATGAGACCCAAGTGAAGCAAGCACCAGCTTGGAGTTGCATGAGTTCTACATCTGTGCAAAGCCCTAGTGTTTCTTATCTGAAGAAACAAGAAACAAATTGGTGAGAACTTAAATCGAAAGCACAGTGAGCAGTGATTTCCTAAGCTTTCAGCCTTTGTGGAAATGGGTTATGTAAAGAATGGGTTTTACATGTGGGCAGCTGTACATTGAGAGCAAAACGTGGTGAATGGTAAGAAAGATTTTTGAAGAATTTGTGAGCAAGTACAAAGAGGAAAGAAGGGCATGGTCTGAGAAGCGTGTTATGAAATGTGATAAGAATGTGAAAGTGATTACAGTGGTGTTATAGCATGAAACGTAAGTTGTTCAGGACATCTTCATGTGATATTGTCCTGGGGCAACCAAGGGTAAGTTTTGCAGCAGAAGTTTGAACACTTTCTAGAATGCTTTATTATAAAGGATATCTCCGTAATCAAGTTTAAAAAGAAGGTTGTAGTAAATAATTTTGTGAAATGCCTTGAAGTAATACCTTTAGCAATGAAGTTTATGATTAACTTCCAGTAAGTTAAATGTTATGAAATATTAGCGAAATCCACAATTCCAATCAAAAAGTAGGTTGTTAGTTTGAAGACACATGCAAAGTGATTATGGACCAATTTTTGAAAAACTGTTGTTATAGGAAAGAAACAGGTCCGATTTTTGCATCATTCAGAGATCGTCATTTGTGAAGAGAAACCAGAGAAGCTGTTTCTCCAGTTTTGAGAAAGTGGGAGATTGCTATGTAGAACTGAAATGGAAATACGTGGAGTGGCCAAAGATTGTGTACATTTATTGAGAAGATGATTGGGAATGTTATCAAATCTTTTTGATTGTTTAGGATTGAGGCAGGTTAGCACATTATGCATGTTGACCGGCTCAGAGAAATGTGGAAATCAGTATAAAATTGAGAATTAATGAGTGATTTGGACAACACTGTCAGGCACAGTAGAAATTGATGTAAAACTACTTGTTTGTGGAGGTATGTGTTGCCAAACAGAGAAATCAGCTGTGCTGCGTATTTCCTCAGGTTGGGAAAGTTTTTTTCATCCACAAAAAAAAAATCCTTAACTTTCCAACTTCTTTTTTAATGCAAACTAGAAGACTTCCATATTTTAATGGTTTGAACAGCTCTTTAGCTCAATTGCCTGACGAATTATATGAGTTGCAAAGTGGCACGGGAATAGTGGCTCATGCAGGATTTAAAGGTAAAATCCACCTGGTGCTGATGGTGTTAAGGTAAATAATATTGCATGACTTGTGTGCAGTGAAGAGTTCATGTTTGTTTTGTTGTAAATAAATGTTTTTTTGTTATGCAATATTTCTGTGAGTGTTTTATTAATAATGTGCACATTTTACGGAAAATGTATGTGCCTTGGCAGGAGAACACAAAGCTTGAAAAAGAAAACATTGAATTAGTGAAGAAGTTGAAGCAAATTGAAATGGAAACAGAAAAGACGAAGGAGCTTCAGCATAATGTGATTGATTTGGAATTGGAAAACAGGTATTCTAATGTGCTGATATTTGTGTTTCTATGCAAAAAGACAAGCATACATTTTTGAAATTGTAACTTCATTTTTTTTGCGTCAGCATTAATATATGTATGATTTTAAAGTTTGGTGTCTTCCAACTTAAATGTTGGATTTTCATTTAATGTGATTCAAGTGAGTTATTTATATGATGAACCAATTTACTTCAAAATTATAAAGCAGGTAATTTTTGTAATATCAGTGAATTTGTATGATGATGCCATAGAAATACCAGGACTTAAAATTTTCTTGATTGAAAACAAGATTTTTGTTGGAAGTTAGGTAAAATAAGTGCTATTGCAACTATTTGGTATGAAGTCCTTTGTGTTTTTGGATGTCATACATTTTTATCAAATTTTATAGCTGGTCAAAATATTGCCAGTAGTAAATAAGTTCAACAATAAGGTAACCATTTGAAAAATGAGTTAAGAAATGTCAAGACAGCTCACATTTACATGTTGTTTCAAAGAACAAAGTATTGTGTTGCTACGTTTCAAACTGTTTTGTAGTTTATTACAACAATGATCAAGTATAACCATTGTAACCTTGTGATGTAACCTGTTGTAAGTGATGTAACAACTAACCTTGACATTAAAACATGTTGTATCACTTGATCCTTCTGTCAGAAACAGGTGCAACTGCTTGTGACCAACCTATTCCTGCAATGTCAAAAAAGGCTGTAGCTTCTCTGGCCATGGTAGTTTGTATACTGTTAAAAAGTAGCAAATTATGAAAGTTACTGTGTGTAAGTTTATTCAAAACCAAAATAGACATGTCAGATCTAATTTTTCAGATGCAGTTTACAGTTAATATCCAGAAACGGCAAACTACTGTTAATGTCCAGAAACTTCAAGACCACTACTTATGCTAGGGCTAAACGTACATATATGAAACTGGAGCTGGTTTACAAATAGAACTGAGAGCTAATCAAGATTATCAACTAGTAGATATGGAATCTAGACTCCATGTTTGTCTGACACCAATGGAAGAGATGTGACAAGCAGTTGACTTGGCTGGTGATTTCATGTGGCTGTGAACAAATTGAGCTTATGTTATGACCACAATGACTTCGTTTGATTTCAATGCGTTTTTTTTTGAGTCGTGACTTGGCAAAGCCAACGACTTATTGAGTTTTGAAGAGTAGGGCAGTGGTTCCCAACCTTTTTGATCTCGCAACCCCATTCAAGAATATTCCATAAGTGCTTGGGCCCAGCCATTAAACTGCGAATCCTAAAGTGTTCAAATAACAACTGACAAGACAAAAAACACTATCATTTTACATGTTGGATTCACTGTATTAACATTCTTATCTTATGCAAAACATAATCAGTGGGATGACTGAGCTTACGTCTCTGCAACTAGTGTTGAAATTCTTGGGGACGTCTTGCTGAGAACTAATCTCATGTCGTTATCAATGTCCAGTCTATTCCTTCACTTTTGTTTTAATGTGGGCAAAGGTTAAAAACCAGCCTCACAGATGGGTGGATATTAGAATTTAGGAGCCAGAGGCAAACTCTCAGGAAGGTGCCCAAAATCAATTGTTGAGGGCCCCTAAGCCACATTTGCACGTGATTTTTGCTTACCAAATCAAAAAATTATTATCGATTTAAGTTAGAAACTCTGCTGACAAATGTTGAGCACTACCAAAATGGCCATCTTCAAACCAAACAACCTAATACATCAGGGTTTCAATTATATGCAGCTCAGACTGAAATGTGGGTTTGGTACAACTTCTAATGCTCTTGTGTTACTGGATAAATCCTTCATTGTGGAAATCTGACTGTAACTCGACTGCCACTGATCTTAGTAGCAATTAAATATTTGGGTTCTCTTTTAAAGACACATGTCTTGTTTAATCCAATTCCACATTTTCTTTCTTCAACCCTTTAACAGCCATGCCGGCCTACATATAGGCTGGCGCTTTTTTGGCCATAAATCGCCAGCCGCTAGAGCTACAGAGCTGTTCAAACCCTCTAAAGCAGTGGTTCTTAACCAGGGGGCATCAAGAAATTTCTAGGGGGGCGCGAACCCTCACATTCTCTACAACATAGAAAATTTTTGAACGGAAATGTGCCCCTTTCAAATGTTACGCCAGTGCTAATTTTACGCCGCTAGATGTTGGCTTAGTTCCAGCAGAGATGGAAGTCGGGGTTAAGTATCTTGAAATTTCGCAGGCCGAATTCGAGTGTGCATGCAATCATTCAGGGGCGCAACTAGGGGGACTGTTTGGTCGTCATGCCAAGTCCCTTTAACAAGAACATCTGTGCCCTTGTTGCATTTGACGCAGCTCCACGCAGAGTGTGATGCCACTTTGCCTTTGTGTAATTCAATTAGCTTTCTGCAATGTGGCCGTACATCTGCATGGTACTAATTTTCTACAGTACTCCCGCCGTGTTTTTCTGTGATATGACAATGTACCTGTATATTAAATGAAAATTGAACTGCACTTGAGCCACACTATTGTTGAATGCGAGAATAAGTTTTGAAATGCGGCTTGGCAGCTGCAGACCACCATATGACATCGACTTCTCGCCCAAAGAAAGAGTAATTTTGCTTTCTGGCCATCCCAATGGCAACACGCAGCTGGTTAATCTCGGAACCGTTTCTTTTACTCACGTTAAAGCGGTGCGGAATAAATGTTTAAATCCAAAAATTAAAATAACATCTCTATTGAAATATCTGGTTTGTGTGATTAACCGTGCTACTTTTTTTCTCGTTTGAATGGTTTGAAATTTTGGAATCTTATGCAAAAACGTGGTTATAGCGTTTAACCCAGTGGTTGCCAAAGTGGGATAAATTACCCGCCAAGTAATATGCAATTTTTGGGGGTATCGCGGAACCAAAACCACAATGTTCTGATTTATGAGCCATAACCGCGAAATATTAAGGATAATAAGACATAATCGCTACCTTGATCAGGGTAACGGCTCTAACACGTTTGGGAACCACTGGTTTAACCGATATACAATTATTAGGGGTAATTTGTGTTCACTCTGCAAAGTAGTGTGCAGTTGCAAAGCTATGCAGAGTGAATAAAACAAACAAAGAATTTGCAAAGGTTCGCTTAAGTCTAGAACAAGCAACCGCAACACATTAAGTATATGGGCCGAGTGGGAACATGCATATCTATGACTACGGGTAAATCATGTACAATGTCGCTTAAAAGAAGGTGTTTTTCATCTAATGTTGTACAATCACTGGCCTATAATTTTGGGTGCAGGGCTCTATACAACCTGCTGTGTTGAGCAAGTGTTAGTATTCATCAGGTTAGATGCAACATTCCTACCTTGAGGCCTTATTGCGAAAAAATATACACCACTTTCTTGAACGATGCAGAAATTCTAACAACTTATTTTTGCGTGCTTTGATGCAGTCATATTATTCATATTCATCCTTATTCTTTGAGCACTACAACTGCATTTGACTTAGTGACTGAGTGCTCGGACATTGCGGTGTTTGTTTGGTTGAGGGTGTGTGCAGGTCACGATACTGGAACTGGAATTGATGTGCGGAGGCTTGTGGGGTTGTCTGCCCACTGCGCCACACATTTGTTGTCTGATGAACCGATGAGATGTTGTGCGGCAGGTACAGATGGGTGTCTCGATTTGAGACGCCGTGATTTGCACTTGATGGACCGATGAGCACCGAGTGGAGCAGAAGTCCAGGCTCCATGGCATGTCGTGCTAGAGACAGTGTGGCTCATCTGCGACGAACCTCAGCAGGTTGGATGCCTCCAAGAATTGGAAGCTTGTCTGCTGGTCTCGGACGCAGGCATCCAGTCACAATTTGCAAGGCATCATTGATGGCAGGGTCAAAGAGGTGGGTGTGAGCACTGCAGCACCAGACAGGTTGAATGCACCGGGGCTAAGGTGGCTGTTTGCAACATTGTTGCTCTAGCACCTCAACCAGAGCAAGCAAGCCGCCTCAGGAGTGCAAACCATGATGCCAGTTTGTTGTGTAGAGACTTGAGGTGTTAGCAATACATGAGCGACCTGTCCAACGGTACAGTACTCTGAGGTGTTTGGGCTTGGCAGAAGGGCACGGATTTGTTGTTGAGGTTGGCTGTTAGCTCGCATTTAGCTTCCTTGTTAAGGTGGAAGACTGCTGACACCATTTTTGTAGTGCTGAGCTTGAACTTCCAAGTCTGGAGGTATTCACTTGTGGTTGCCATGTCTTTGCTCAGCACCCCTTCCACTACCTGCCAATCTCCATCAGCATGCATGATTGCTTGATCGTCAGCATATGCATACTTTCTGGAGATGGTGGCTGGCAGGTCAGAGATGTAGGTGTTGAAGAGAAGGGGTGCCAAGACACACCTCCGTAGGATGTCATTCTTGAGGCGTCGTAACCTGCTCCGTTTGTTGTTACCAGTGGTAAAGGTGATGCTGCGATTGCCAACCATCACCATGTGCCTGTTAGGTAGCAATTGCAGTAGCTGCAAGATCGACAAACACAGCTCTTGTCTTCTTAGCCAAAAAAGCTATCCTCGATGTCTTGCATCAGCACAATGACCTGATCTACGGTTGACCTCGTGTGTCAAAAAACCTGCCTATTTCCATGGGAGTAATGGATCAATGATTGGTTGGACACAAGCGTAGATGAGTCTCTTAAGGATCTTGAAGGAAGCACACAATAGAAATATAGGGCAATAACTCTTTGGGTCCCTCAAGGCTTATTTGCCAGTAGTGATATGCAACTACTAGTGCTCTGATTTTTAAGTTGGCGCAGGCAGAAAGTGAAGAAATCACATAACCAGGATTTGAGAGCTAGTCTGGCATGGAGTGCAAACTCTGGAAAAACAGATTCTAGTCCTAGAGATTTTCCTGGCATCAGGTGGTTGAGGGCATTAGTAAGCTCCTCGGGCATTAACACTTTGGCATCCGGCCGATTTTGAGGATTCTCTGCAAAAAGGATTCTCTGCATTAAACTGCAAAAATGACATGTTGACTGAATCCACTAACTGTTGCAGATTCAGACGTCACAACTGTTAGAATGCTACAAGTTTGAAAGTGTAGACTGGCCTAAAGTGAAAGTTGCATTAAAATTATATCAAATATGAAGGCTGTTGATTGTAAACATAGTTATAGAACATATTTTTGATTCATGAAACATATATTATTAAGGGCTTTTAACATTTCATGCATGTATGCCATGAGTGTCAATGAAATTACTAAACTGACAGTTTCAGTATCGGCATGTCAATTGATATTTCATTTCGTACACCGGTAGTAGTGTTATCAACTTATTTGCATTGACACTTTGGCACCCGGGTGGTTTCGGCGATTTTCGAAAAAAACGCCTAAATTCACTGGCTTCACGTGGGAATTTCTCCGTTGCTGTACGGGTTACGGACCTGGTCGAAGCGTCAAAAGACGCGGCAAGTCTTGTAGTCAGCACTCGAAAAAAAATTTTTTGCTTGGGGTGTGTGGGTTTTTTGTGAGTGACGTCAGAAGTTGAGGACTTTTAGGCCATCATGGCCCACTTTGCCTGGCCCTGGGCACCAACCGTTAGGTGGTAGTATTTTGCTGAAGTTTTTACTGGAAACTAGGTTTACAATGCAAGTCTTTTGATACTTTGGATGACCTGCTGCGGTTTCAGGTTCAAAAGTTATGATCTAAACTCGTAAAAATATGTGACTAATTAGCTAATTAGATCAATAATTAATTTGTTTATTTTTAGATCATAACTTTTGCACCAGAAACGCTAGAAAGTCAATCAAAGGATCAAAACACTTGGACTTGAGCCTAGTTTCCAATATAAACTTCAGCGAAATACTTTGGCCTAGCGGTTGGTCCCTAGGCCAGGCAACATGAGCCAAAATGACCCCAAAACTACTGTCTTTTAGGCCGAAATCGAAGTACGAATATATCGTACGCCAGCTCCTAAAGTATTAGGGATATGCATAAGCGCAAAAAATTTTGAATATTAGTTCAGCTATTTCTAGTCAAGGTTGATTGATTTCAATCATTTCATTTAAATCATTGATAAAATCAAAAAAAAGCAATCAAAAAATTACACACAGTTTTGAAGCTTTCTGTGATTTGTATGACACATTTAATTGGTATTACTTATTATTAAAGAAGGCAGAGACTTCTTGTGATAACACAACTTAAAAAAGCAATTAAAGTTTTATCACTCATAGCAACCGTGAGGTTACAGATTCTATGCCAGCTAACTGCAAAAATGATATGCAGACTGAAATAATGAACATTTGTAGATTCAGAAGGCAGAACTGTCAGAATGCCACAAATTTGAAAGTGTAGGCTGGCCTGTAGCCAGGTTTTGAGGTTTGGAGGGCATAATAAACTGTTAAACTGTTAGGGTGGCAAAATCTTTGTTTTTATTACGGTGAATGTTTAAAACAAACTTTTCTGGGCACAACAGTTTGGTTGGCACTAAAACATTTAGGGACACTGCCCCTGAATGCCCCCGTGGCTAGGGGCCTGTCATAAAGTAAAAGTTATTTCTAAATTCCAGCAAGTACGAGGTATGTAGGCTGTTGACTGTAGAAGCGGTAGTTTTAAAACATATTTTTGATGACATCACGTTTTTGATAACACATGTATCATAGTTTTTTGCAATTTTATGCATGCAAGTTATACTTCTGCAGAAGCTGAACTAGTGAAAGCTGCGTTACAATAATCAAATTTGACAATAGACTTTGCACCAAAGAGGCTGGCAAGCTTGGATTTTTGTACAATCTTCTTAATATGCCATAAGTGTTAATGAAGTTGATGTGCTGATGGTTTGAGTATTGTCGTTCCACGAGATATTTCGTTTTGTACACCAGTATTGGTGTTATGAACTGACTTGCTTTAAGCGTGATGCATAAGTGCAAAGTAAGTTCAAATGAAAGTTCATCTGAATTCTAGTTGCTGTACAAAAAGATATATTAAAACAAACTTTTTAAAATCAAAAAATTACTGCTTATTAGCTGGCCACCCTCTTCACATAAAATTAAAAAAATCATAAAAATCAAAAAAATTTGATTTAAATAAAAAATATCTGATTATTTTGATTTTTTTTTAAATCATGATTTTTGTCAATCCTGAAAATAACTAAATAGTTTTTTTTTTCTAATTTGCTGCAGGCTTCTGCCTGCTTCTCAGAACCTTGTAGTAGGGTCATATTTTGTCAATCCTGATTTAACTTGATCTGTGATATAGCTGTGATGGTTTCGTCACATGTTTTCTGCAAAAGTTAAAATGTTTTTATACATTTTCTTGGCTTCTGGAATTTCTTAAAATGTGTTTTTATATCAACCCAATTTTTGGATTCTGGATAAGTGCTGTGAGTTGTGCAGGACTACTGTTTTCGTGTAAGCTGAAATGCAGAGTGGAAGTTCATTATAATTCTATTGTTTGTTATAGACGATTGAAAGGACAAGTTAACAAACTCAAAACGCTTACTGAGAGACTCAATGCTTTGGAAGATGACAAATATATATCAGACAGAGAAGCAAACATATTAAAGCACCAGGTGACAATGTTTCCATTATGTGTGTTCCATTAGTTTTTTTAAATAGTTTGTAGTTGCTCCATTAGTAAGTTTTTGTCTATTCCATATTGGTTAACCAGTTACACAAGAATCTGCACTTTTATCCATGACGCCGGCGCCCACTCTTCTATTAGCCTTGCGAATAACAGCATGGGCCGGGTTTAACTGCTTCCACACCTGTGTCCTTGCTTATACAAATGGGGTATGGACCCTTCTGCAGCTTTTGTGTGTGGCGCAGAGGAACAGACCATTGACCATGTTGTCCTTCACTGTCCAATCTATCGACCACCCATAAAGTACATAGCCTGATGGTTCTGGATGACGTGACAATTGAATGGCTTCTCAACACCTGCCCTGAGATCTAGTACAGTCCGGCAGTGGCTTGAAAGAACTGGCTTAAATGATGGAGAAAGACAAGTTTTGTTTTTCTGTCATTGCTTTTATCAAAAGCTTTGTTTAGATCTTGTTTTTAGTTTTGGTCATAGACCAAATTTTTGTTTAAATGACTGAAAGAAATTGATTAAATTTGGTCATAATGTTTAAATGACTGAAAGAAATGGTTAAATTTGGTCATAACAAATAATAGCTGAAAATATAGATTAATGAGTACTGTTATGGCGAGTTTCAATGCTACTGTGGGACTTATGACCGAAATGCCTCAGTGACCAGAATGTGCCAGCGAAAAAAATGACAAATGTCTCAGCAAAAAAAACAGGTTGAGATTACCATTTATTTAGTGCCTATTTTGCATTTTGCACCTAGGATTTTGATTTGATTTTTGTACAGTATCTTCCTTCAAGAGACTTGACATCAGTGGTGAATTATGGGGAAGTAATTAGGGGATTAATTGAATAATTTTTTGTTGTTAGGCAAAAACTTTAAAACCAAAAACAATAGAAAACCGCTCAAAAGACTTCGATTACAGCCTAGTTTCCACTAAAAACTTAAGACAGAAAATTTCCTCCAGTGGTTTGTCCGCAGGGCCAGGTACCCTGGGCCAAAAAGGCCTAAGCCTAACCTTATCACCATATCACCCACAAAAACCCAAACTCCCAAACTTTGCAATCAAAAAAAAAATCCAAACCAGAAGACATGCCACATCTTTTGAGGGTTTGAACAGCTCTTTGGCTCAATTGCCTGGCAAATCACGGAGTTGCAAAGTGATAGTGAAAAAGTGGCTTATGCAGGTCTTAAATAGCCACAGCCTTAGCTCTAAATTTCCAACTGAGCTCTTTCTCCTGATTTTAATCAGGGTTCCTGCTTCTTGCAACTCTGGGCTCTTGGCTCCAAAGCCCTGAAAGTGATGATGTAGCTGAATCATCATGACCAAACTTGAATGCATGTAAAAGATGGGAATCTTGGCAAGACTGATGAATAAGCATCGTTATAGGTGAACTGCTGTTATAGCTGAAGTCATCTGAATTCTACTGTACTAGAAAAGACTGCACTTGATCAGGCTTTTTCCTTTTTTTGTCATACCGCAGTGAAGGATGAGATTTGGAGCAGGATTTTCCTATTGCCTTACAGGGATATGAAGAAGCTTTAGGAATATTTCTTTCATCAAATAAACAGTTAAGTAGGGCTCGTTCCTTTCAAATGCCGTTTTCAGAAATTCCACAAGCCAACATGTTTGTCCCATGGTCTCTGACCAGAAATGCGAATAAAGTGGTTTTCTGCTCAGAGGAAGTGCAGTTTTCATGTTACTTTGGCTTTTATCTTACAATTGTGTTTTGTTTGCAGTGTTATTCTCAATGTATTTTTATATCCAGAAAGAAATTCACTGTTATGTTTTTTAAGGTGGAGTCACTTAAGAAGACTTGCAGCAGGTTGGCAGAAATTGAGCAAGATAAATTGGAAGCAGAAAATACAATAGAAAGATTGCAGCAGTCCCTTCAAACCATGAAAGCCTCTGCCAAAGCTACTGAAAAATTAGAGGTAAGTAGTTTCATGTCACACTAGTACGTTTTTCAAGTGTGAAACATTTGTTTCTATCAAACCAGGCTATTCAAGTTGAATTGGAAAATGAGTTGGAACGGGTCCGAACTCAACTTGATGTTACCAAGCAACGCCTGGCTGCACGTGAAAATGATTTGTATGAAATGGAAAAAGACAAGGAAAAGGTAATTTGACTTTTGATTCACATAGATTTAATTAAAATATCCTTTTGCTTTATACGACACGAACATTTTTATACAAAACAAAATTGTTTGTGATTTAGGAGTCTATTTGAACTCCAAGCGTTTTGGTGTTTGTTTGCTGCTCATGAAAAAAATATTTTTTTTCAAAAATATTTCAAGAGCAGGCATATACAATTTGTGCAAAGATTATGTCTGTTTTGTTGATGCCCACACTGGCAAAACGTCTGTTGTACCTGATTTCACAAAAAAATACAATGGGTGTAAGTTCCATTTTATAGTGGATTTCCCTCAGACCCATAAATTTAGCAAATTTGCAGCTAGTACAATGCCAAGGTTTAACTTTTTATGAAACATTTAGCATAAATGTCATGCTGGGATTGTAATCAGGTGACAGTATGATCCACTTAGCAATTGCCATCGTATGCAGAGCGCATCTAGGGGGTCTGTTTGGCTGTCATGACAGACCCCTTTTCACCGCAGATACTCAGCATTAAAGCCAATAAAATATCAAATGCTGTCACAGCAGGTCTCCAATGCGGGTGTTTTGGAACAGGCAACAGCTTACATTTCCCTTCTAATGTTACATAGTACTATTATGAAACAACAACGTTACTGTCTTGTCTAAATAGCACCTGCGGAGTGACATGAAACAAACCACGTTTTTGAACACTCGAAATTGATGTTGCATCTCACACACGTGTTTCTGAATTTCCTCCTCTGGCAGTGCCAGCTCTAATACTGTCGGAATCTCGTACAAATCTCGTACAGACAGTGCTTGCTAAATCAGAGGTATAGATTTTGAAAAGAAGGGGTGCCAAGTAGGGATGGCATTTCAGAATAGGTTCCTATTCCAGAATGGCAAAACCGAATCCGGAATACCGAATCCGGAATACCGAATCCTATTCTGTTTTTTTTCCTACAATGCATTGCACCTGAGAATTACTAAAAAAAAACGTCGTTCACTCAAAAACCAAGGAGGCCCACACAGTACACTTTCCTTAATCCAGCACTGGAGATCAACAATTTATCATTTTTTCACACAAACAATGCATTTTCGCAACATTGAACAAAAATTCATTAATTCTAATGCAGTGGTGCATTTTTGCCAGACAAAAGTGGTTATGCCAGGAAAGGCCTGAATTTTGACAATACTTTTAAGAATAAACCTGATTTGCTTTGCTAGGCTATCGGTGTCCTCAGACCCAATCAAACTTGGCCAGTGGCCTAGCGCAACTACAAACGGCTTCGGCTAATTTCATATCAGTTAAACACATAACCACTTTATCGCATAGGTTTCCAGAATCCCAAACTAAAACTACTCATATAAGAAAATAGTACGGTTAATTGCATAGCGGTTATTCACATGAATCAGATATTCGAATGGAAATGTTCTTTTCAGTGGCAAACTTAAATCGCTTAATCGCATAATTAACTTTAAAGGAGTGTAAAGCACACTGCTCAGATGGTGTGAAACCTGAGTGCCATTCATGCGCAGCAACTGTTGCCGAAATGACTCCCTTCACTGACGTTACAAAATCAACACCGCGTGTTCACCTTCCAGCCTTCAACGCTGCCGTGTCTCGTTCCTACTGGTATGAAGCTTTGTCGCAAAAGTAACGCTTATAAAGTTAACTTCAGGTAACTCCCTGATGCATGCAACTATGTTTAACACGTTTGCAACAGATGGGTTAAATTCTCTACAGACCAAAACAGTGTGCACTTGTACTGTATACCAACTTCAAATTTTAGTTTATATTTTCCAAAGCATTGAGCACAGTACACTTCAGTTTAAAATGCAGATACATGCCGTATGTTCCGCTGCGGACAGTGCAGTGTTTCAATTTTGTTACTTGTTTGACTTCACTCTTTTTGTTTTTTCACATTAATAAGGTTTATTTGGTGAATGCCTCAACCGAATGATACATAACAAATGCCATTGGGTTTACAAAAGCTTCATGACGCCACAGGCTAACAAATCAGTTAAGTCTTTAAATACAGCGCCCAGCTGTATTAGGACCAAGAGATTTTCAAAATTTCTTGAGGTATTTCTATATTCCGCAGTTCTACAAATTTTCATACACAGAAGCTGTGAGATATAAACGTGTTGGCAGTGTATAGTCCAAAGCAAGCAGAAAAGCAGAAAAATGGGTGCCAGTGTGGGAAACGTTCCATGACTACTGCGGGCAATTATTACGTCACACATGCAGTGTGCACGTTTAAGATAACGTGCAATGCATCGGCCCGCAACAACTTCAAAGTTACGTTTCAACTGATGACCGTTGGTTTGCTAAACAGTAAAGGATTTCAGAATTAAAAATACTGTATCAGGAACAGGGGATTTTTAGAACATCTAGAAGCATTTTTATATCCCACAGTTCATGAAATCTCCATGTTTGGTTTGTTGTCAAGCTACTGATACCAACGGTGTCAGGTAGCATGCATGTGGAGCGATGTGATTGTTTCATAATAATTGTATACAACATTAGAAGGGAAATGCTGTTGCCTGTTCCAAAACACATTAAAAAAACGCAGTGGCAGTGTCTAATATTTGATCAGCGTTTCTGCTGAGTACCTATGGCACAAGGGGCCTGTAATGACAGTGAAGCTTGGTGCCACCGATGTAGTGCAATACATTGAGGTTTTCCAAATGTCTGGATGTTAACCATGATTGCAGGTTGGTGGTGATTAATTATTCTTTTTCCAAAACATCTTTCAGAAGAAGCTGATGTGGTAAGTTGTGCAAAGCTTTTTTCAAGGTATTTGTGCAAGCAAAGACAACTGCTCGTTTGCAGTTTTCCTCTCTCCAGACACTTTTCTAGCTGACATGTTAACAAAACGATTACAACTGATTTTAAAACATGCAGGAGACAGTGCACTTTAATGACTTACAAATGCATGTAGTCGGTTAAGCAACTTCAGAAATCACTGCGCATGTTGGTGTCTCAAAAAAGCTTATGCGGTGAACTGCAAAATGTCAGTGTGCACAATAGTGCTATGTTTCCACTTGCCCATGTGGTGTAAGAGAAAAACGCAAGGAGTGGACTGAAAAAATGTCTGTTTGTGCGCATTAACCTTGATGGATTTTCATCCCCGACACTGGCACCCACCCCCAGAATGACCCTTCCAAACAGAGCCTAGATCCGGCGTAAGCACCTCCGCACCGGTGTTGGCTGTTTCCGCTCCTGCTTGTACAAATGGGGTATG
>JGI24022J15233_10000630_pt1 | contig 24102 bp, 11 predicted proteins | sample Ectturendosymbi2_FD_15233 | JGI IMG/M metagenome (IMG submission 15233)
TAACACGACCAATTGAGTGCCATCCAGTGGGCAGTACCAGTGGCGTAACTGACGGGCCAAGGTAAGCTAAATGCAAAAGCTGCGCCCTCTTTAGCATACATTTTGGTGTTTGGTATTCTTTTCGTTTTCAGTAGGTTGTTTTTTTGCGTTTTTCGGGTGTTTTCGGTATTTTTAGACACTATAGACATCCACGACATCCAGGTTCACCATAATTTCTTGACTTTTTTCTGAGTGTTGGCTAGTGGCCGCCTTCAGCTAAGTTTTTCTCTCCCTGGCTCAAACCTCTAGCTACGCCACTGGCAGTGAGTGGGCGTGTTATCGGAGTTCGACTGTATATATATATCAGTTTTTATTTCAAGGAAAATGTTATGTAACCGGTGTTATGTAACCAGATTTCTCTGATTCTAGGGTCCCAATTTTCTCTGATTCTAGGCACCCGAATCGGGTCCTTAAAAAAAACCTGTGTATATCTAAATGACATTTTTGAGGTAGACGAAATTTTCATTAAAAATATTTTCAGAAAAATCAGTCGTCCATACCAGATTCCCGACCAAAATAGCACTAACCTTAAAACTAACCCACCAAAATTTAACCTAACCTTACTTACCATAATAACCCAGTTTGATATGTCCTAAATTGATATGGTAAAAATAATAGTTGTACTCACTGCAATTCAGTATTTCATGTTTCTGTTCACAATCAAGGACGAATCAGTAAGACTGTTAGTAAGAACAAGAGCATGCACTCACTTATCAATAACTGTTGTGAAGCTCATTTTCACTTACTACGTATGGTTTTACGTTCATTCATAAGACATAACACTACTGAATTGTTTTTATTTGTGTACTGAACTTCAAATATGAAATGGCAGTCAACGAAATTCTTAACTAAAAGCACATCTCACCACTTACTAAAGCCGAAAATCGAATGAGTGATTGAGTTTAGCGTGAGCAAGCCTGGAGTTACTTGAACGAAATGTAAACAGAACTAAGACGTGCTTGATACGATTTCATTCTTGTTATTAGTGAACGTTTTAAGTAACTCGATATCTGCAGACGTTTCTTTTTATTATTGCGTTTATTCTGTTTTAACTCAGTTATCAAGAATTGTACCAAATAATGGCGATTAACTTAAAAGTAGTATGTACCATAATGTCCAAACTTGCATCATGGATGTAAACGGTACCAGAATTGGTATTAAACTACCAGTTGGCATTGTGTATTGTGTAAGGTGTTCACTCCCACATGCAACGAACTAGACTTCAAACATGCATCGCAGCAACATAGAACACACAAATATATGAAAGTACACGAGGATATATACGTGGCGTATATACCAACTCTGGCAGTCCTACCTTATAAATCCATGATTTGTTATCCTAAGCTAAATCCTAATTACTTTCGCCATTGTTGAGAGACTTGACACCACTTAAGAAGTTCACAACTTCCTTAGGAGCTATCTGCAGGACCGATGTTCAAAGACGTGGATATCGCATGCGCATCCAAAAGCAAAAGAAGACAAGCCGACGGAATACCTTAATTTTCTAGACCTCTGAGTACTAACTTGCAGTGGCGGTTCTAAGGGGGGCTGGGTGTGTCATGGCCCTCCCAGATTTTTGGCTGGCCCCCTGCTTGACCCCCAGTTTTGTGCTTAATTTCACGTTCAAATTCGTTTTATTGACATACACAGCAGATAACTTTTAACCAGCAATATTTTAAACGATTTGAAGACTTTTTGGGGGCGGTTCTGACGATATTCACAAGCCTATGTTGATTTCATAGGGTTAATCACAGCAAATCAATTTTCACTACAACGGAATTTTGTAGGGTTCACCCCCCATTTCATAGGGTTAATCATAGCAAATCAGTCTTCACTACAAATCTTCACTTCACTACAACAGCACTGAATAGACTAAGAACTGGCGTCGACCGCTTTGGTACATGCCTGTACCGCTGGGGCATCCTAGATGCACCCGAACGCATCTGTGGCGCTGAGGAGCAGTCGGCCAATCGTATAAGCTTTGATTGTAACATCCTTCGCCCTCCGAACTGCCTGCAAGACATGCGGTCCCCTGATATCAATAACACTAAATGGCTGAGGAACTTGTGGATTTTGTCTGAACCGCCACTCACAGGCAAGAAGAAGAAGACTACAACAGAAAATCACCATGCAGGAGAGAGATTTATGTTGGCCTCCCTACTTTTTCCCTCGGCCCCCCAGTGGCCCGCCAGTTTTTTCATTCTAGAATCGCCACTTCTAACTTGTTAGTGAGGATCGGCCAGAACACACGCCAAAGAATTAACTCCTTTTATGTCAACGTAGCAATTTCAATGATTGAGTACAGAGCGCCTACTTATTAGTTCTAAGTGGCGATGGTATCTTTTACAGCGTATTGTGTATTTTTCACATATTACACTTTCTTTTCCGAGTTAGGAATTGGGGGCTCCCTAAATTTTCGGGGCCCCTGGCTGTAGCCCAGTCAGCACCCCCCTTAATCCGCCACTGCTTCGGTGTTACCTCTTCATCATTCCTTCTATAGTGAGATACTAGCTTCAGACGGACTTTCTCCTTCAACGCTCCTTTCGGAATATTCAGCATGCAACCGCCAACCCTCACTTTGTCACCCTCTTCTCCGACCAGAGCTTCTTTGTGGTGAATCAGTGCGCCGTCCTCATTAGAAAAACAAAGACAGTGCTTTCATAATAGTTTCAATGCTGACGCCAACATTGAGCTGCACATAGTGAAAGCGTGAATCAACTGTGCAGTTTACCCAGTTTTTTTTCGATTTTGTATTTACTAGGCACGTTTTCATGTTTTTTGTATGAAGCACAGTCAGTAGTTCAAACGGGCAATTATTGTTAACAAGATATGAGAGTATTAGTTGCTGTGTATTGTGAAAAGTATGTTGACAATTCATTTCCACTTGCTTATTCACAAATGCGAGGGCGAAAAGGAAATGTTTGATGTTTGCTATCACCAATACAAATCTCAACGTACAATCGTCATATTAGTTGGGAGTAAACGATTGCGAAAATGCAAAAGCTGTCCACTTGCTAGCTGGTGTAGACACACTTTCGATTCGCCTCAAGACATGACTTCCAGATGCAGGCCGATAGCACTGTTTTGGTGATTTTATTTCATTAATCTGCAAGGAAGTGCTGGTTACGTTGCAATGGCTTTGTCTCGAACAGCAACATAACTCTAATGAAAACGAAACTTAAAATTGTTAATTGGAAAGATTATTGCATGTTTGTCCAAGAATGTTCGGAAATTGCTCGAAACATCTATTGTCTTCGCATTGACACAATTTTGCTGGAATTAAAATAATATCACTAAATTTGTTTCTACCCTTTCAAGGATAAGGATCTGCAAAAAATAAGTGAATGTGACACTTCAAAAACGCTAAATATTAATGCCAAAGGGGCTGAAACGACTTTTATTATCCACGCTTCACATTTAAAGCTTAAAAAAAACAAAGGAAATGGTCACAGTCTTTTTAAAAATGAGCACGTTTCCACCAAAGTAATACTGCTTGAAATGTTTGCTTTAAATGACCCTTCATGACAATGCAGCAACGTCCTATTAAATGTTGACATATTACCAGTAACTCCAGGCATGAAAGAACGGCCATTGCAATGTCGCTTCGAATTCCGAAATTGGAAGGATGGCTCTTATCAATGTCCCACATCATTGTCTAAAAAGTTTGAAAAAAACATGCAATGGACTTGGAGAGACGTTTAAATTTCCTTAAATTACTTACAGCCTCAAAATACGAACCACCAAAGCGATCGTGATATTACTAGCAAAAAATGCATGGCAAAAATAACTTCCTTACTTCGTTATCCAATCTCACAATTTCTAATGCAATGTCTTCTGAACATTGTTGATAACACAATCGTACATCGTCTTCTTCCAGAATACGGGCGACAGAAACAGAATAAGAAGACAGCAACAATTCTTCCACATTAGGCAAGCACACTGAGATCATTTCAAGAGCAAACTTATCAATGACGTTACGCCTGAGATCCAAACTTTTCATCTGAAACAATTCAAATGAACATTGAAACTGCGCAGCCGCAAAATTGTTTGAACTGGAAAAATGTAATATTTCACTTTAAACATTACGTAGAGGCAACACTTTGTGTCTACTACCCTCTGGGGAAGTGAACGAGACAGGGCAGATTGCTAATTTTAGTGACTTGGAAATCATGCGTAATTGGCATTCTTACCCTTGTACGCGTCTTGTACGTAATGAACACTTTCTTCCAACGGAGAGATTTGCACAGGACATCTGATGCAGAGATTCTTTGGGTCAGCGGTTACTCATTGAATTCTGCATAGTTCCAGTCAGGGGCGCAACTAGGGGTACTGTATAGTCGGCATGCCAATCGCGCGTTTGACAACAGCATTGTGCACATAGAATTTCAAAAAGGTAGCCGGTTACGTCACAGAGCGGCTCGCTAAATTAAAAAAAACACAAACGCATACACCAGGAGCGACTCCAGGTAACAGCGTCACTCGGGCTCATCAAACGATCATACTGATTGATACTAAGTGCAACCTTTCGTGGCTTGTGTCGCTGAAATTTCCATTTGCTTTCATTCTGGCTGGCCTTTGGCGTTGCTGTGTGACGTCAGTGGCGTAACAATGAATGAGAAGTTCTCATGAGAACTTCTTCATTGCTGCGTATCGTACGTCACAGAGCAACGATAATGCCAGCTAGTCCTCTGTGTACAAGGCGCAGTCATACTAACCCGAGTTACTGGACAAGTTTTCGTTACAATGAGAACTGTAATTTAAAACCACTGTTCTATGCAAATCCTTTGATTCAAAAAAACATTGAATCTGATATAACTTTTGAAGGTAACTCGGACTATAACGGATGAGCCTGAGTAAACCTCTGCATTCTAGGCTCATTCACATTAGCCTGAGTTACTGGACAATTTATCGTTCGCTTGAAATTATTCTCGAATGGGAACTGTCTATTGGATTCGAATTCAAATCCAATGTCTTATGCAAAACCATTGCTTCAAAAAACATTCACTCTGATATGAATTATATTTTGAAAAGTGCGTAATTGCAGAGGTCACCTCGGGCTCTAACCGGCAGGCCCGAGAGGACGCCTATTACGAACGATCATTTTTTATTCAGGCCACCTGCAACATGAACGCTGTGACGACGTGACTGCGCCACGTATAACGTTGAATTCGTAGCAGCAACAGAAGAGCGAACCTAGTCGAGTGGGGAATCTCTATTGCTGATATGCCGAGGTTCGCAGGTTGGACTCTCTCTCTTTAGGCGACGCAGCGCTGTGACTGCAACAACGCGAAAGCCCAGACATGGAACGGAAATATATGAACAGTGAAGTCTATTTTTTATAATTTTAGTAAGTGAAGTGGGTGGTGGCACAAATGTACGCAGCAAACAAGTTCACGTTCTAGAATATAAATCTTAATCGGAGACTCGCGTTAACGCAACTGACATACGAGTATGTAGTGTAGGATACGGCTATGGCTTCGTAGAAATTCGACGATCTTTCTGCGATGTGATCGAGCACCTATATGGTGAACATCTTGTACTCCCGCCTTGTGCTTCTGTGATGCGATTATGTACTGTTTATTTATGACGATTCAACTGCACTTGCGACACGCTCTTCTTGAATGTGAGACTGTTTTTAAATGCAACGTGGCAGCTACAGGCCACCACATGATGTCGACTTCTTTGAAGCTTGCAACTGAAACGTGCTTGGAGAACTATCTGTAGGAACAGTTTCATGCAGGTTTCCTTCTTTGAAGCCGAATTGGGCTTTTGGAAATAAATTATTTTACTTTTTTTTCCAGGTGGAGGAGCCAAAAAAAATATTTTTCACTGCACTGTGAAAGGCTGTATACTCACAAATTTATGAATTACCAATAACCTTACTTTTCATCACATAGTTCGTAAATTTTTGTAAAGATTCTATTTTTGTTTATCATTTCTCACGCTTGATTGTCATGCAGCGTATGGAAATTCTCACGAAACACCGGACTTCGATCGCGGAAGAATGAGATTGTTATGTGACAGTTGCGATAACTTTTCAATAGAAGCAGCTACGCTTGGTGACGGTACCAAAAATAATACAGTTACGCAAAAAGTACAAGACGGAATGGCAGCGAGAAAATCACAAAGTAAACACACCGTTGTTCCAAGCGTTTCAACCTTCACTCCATGCGTATAGTTAGCATGCTTGGACCAACGTTACATTTACTTCGCGAGTTTCGTGCTGACAGTTTGGCGTGTTATTATTGGATAACATTATTCTTTTACGTTCCCGCCACCCAGCCTAGCTGCTTCTACTGAAAATTTAACACTTGTATTATGTAATAGTCCCATTGATTCAATAAGATCGTTGTTCTTCGCTTTAGCTTGAGTTGAATTATCCTAACCATGGTAAGTCTACCTATTCAAAACTAGCATCTTGTAGTTTGTTGCCAACTCCCTTTGATTATTTCTAGTTGCGCCACTGGTTCCAGTTGACTTGTTTTAATCAGTGTTGGGTATGGCGCCTTCAAAAAAAATGCCCCGAAATAACAAAACCTAAGCTGGAGGGTACCGTGTACAGTTTTCGTCCTGGCAGAAGCAAGACAGAACTCTATTTCACACTCTAACAAATGACAAATCTAAGAGAACGCCAAAAATGCCTACGCTTGTTGTCGACCTTGAGAAAGCATTAAGGCCGGGTTCTTTGGAAAAATTTCAGGTGTTTTGAAGGAGTGCGGTATTGGGGGTGCACCTGTTTGGCCGTCAAGTCACTGTGTTCTAGCTCAGAAGCCTGTGTTCGTGTTGGCGGAGTTAAGCCACAACCATTGTTCATGGGTATTGGACTTGAACTTTCACCATTCCAGTCCGCGTACTATTACTGGCTTACGCGTACCAAAGGTTGAGAACCACTGCTGGAGACTTTGCACTTTAGCTTTGCTTTGTTTTGGTGAAGAGGGTTCACTGAGTATGTGCTGCTACACTGATCCTCTCGCCGTCAACACGTCCCCCCAAAAGCATCAAAAAGTAGAGTAGGAGATGTTGCCAGTGAGCAGTTGGTTATAGATTGCTTTGGCACGTCCTGCCCTGGTGCTGAAGAGTGATGATCCAAGTGAGATACCAAGGAAGCTGAGGCGGCGTCTTTCCCAAGATTGGATGGATGTGGTGAGCTGATCTTTCCATGCTTTGTTCCCATCAGCTTTAGGTCAGAAGGGAGCAAGTCAAGTGGAGTGAAGTTGGAGCAGCTCGAAGCCAAGCAGTCTCATTGCAGGGGGACTCCAGAGTGGCCTGGAACAAAGACCCATATCACCTTTATGGTTGGGTGAGCGTCACTGAGGTCGAACCATTCTCCTGGAAAGTATCCTGACTGGATCTTGCAAAGAATGGCTATGGAGTCCAAGGCAACAATGATCGTAGGTGGGGCTTTCATATCCTTGACTACCTTCACGGCATTCCTGACAGCTTTCAACTCCATCCTGGTGCTGCTCGTAAACATCTTGTGTGTGTGTGCTCTAGCCTGTTGGATAAGTTCACCGTTGTTGAAACTGGCAAACCCCCACCCTGCTCTGTTGGTGGCAGGGTCAAAAGAGCCGTCAGTGGCTACAAGGTGGCTGTTGCGGGTGACTGTCTTTAGCATTGAGCTCTCCTTACATTGTCGTCAGTAACGTTACCTCTGGACCTAAAAATTAGTGAACAGTTTTCTTGTAGCGTTGGTGCGATTTTGAACAGCGAACATTGGGTCAAGTTACAGTTGTTATTTTCTGATTCTAATTTCAATAGTTTTCTGTTTATTTTAAACAGACATTCGCTTTGTTTCGATCAACACTTACTATGGTGCTTTTATGTCATCTAACTACCGTGCAGCCTAGTGGAATCGTCTGCCCAAGTGCTAGCAGTATTGATGAAGAAGTTTGTTTATGACAATGTTCTAATGTTTACATGTATATTTCAGAAATGACATATCAACGTGTTAAATACTGAACATCTGTTCTTTTTGGCGCAGTTGTAATTAGTAGGACTGGTAATACAAAAGTTTTCTTTCCCGACTAAACAGACTAAGCCAACAAAATTAATTAGACGCAGGGATTTCAGCCAGCAACCAAAGTCATGACTCGGCTCCAAATAGTTTAGATGACTGATGAGTTTCATATTAGAGTAGTCATGCTTTTCACTCAACCGAACGCTTGGTAAAACCTGTATGTTACTACCATCAGCTCAGTAACAGAGTCCTCTTCACAATTTCCGCACGTCACAACAGCCAATAGAACAATGGACAGGGTGTTGCCAGCTGATGTGCCTGAAATTGTTTTATTTGTCCTGAATTGTATGACCAATGGTTATCGTGCGAACTACTGATGTAAATTGTCTCTTAATTTCCGAATTTTTCGTTCGTTTTCATTAAAATATTCATAAGAGCAAAAAGATCGCCTACTGTTTCTGAAAGCCAATGTTATTCGCAACTATCATACCCGCGCACATTTGTCTCAAAACTACATTTTTAATCGTTCAATTTGTCATAGCTCGCTATACTCTGCCTGATTTGTTTTACTTCGTCCTGCAAATTATTTTTTACTTACAATGTTCAGCAATTCGCCTGATTTTCACAAAATTTAAAACAGAGAGATTATCGTTTTGCTAGACGCTCCTGCTCACATACCTATTATTGTAATGAGTTCTTGGTTGTCATAGTTTTTGTCATATATAGATGATTGCGTGAAATAGCATTAAGTGTTGCAGCAAAACATGTTTGACAAAGAAATCGGCATCAAATGATTTATAGGCAAAAGAAGCACCAGCGCTACTGGCATTAGCTTTTTTAACATATGTCAAAACAGACCACAGATGAAACAGGACCCGCAGATTTTTGCTACGTTACTGGAAATACCATTATGTAAAAACACAGTTTAAAACATACGTTGAACCATGCTTAAAATACATACCATACCTAAAACGAACTTTTCAAAAGGTATCAAACCTGATAAATAATAATCAAACACAAGAAAACTTCTTCCTACTTTTTAGTTGAGTTGCATCACGCAATGAAATCTGTGAGTTAATCATTGTGGCGTTGTTGAAGTTTGCAGCAACGACTGCCTCTGTAAATTAAAGCAGTTACAAATATTTAGTGGCGACTGCGACGTGTTATACATGTCCATGAAATAGTGCAGTACAGGTACGCAACGCCAAAGTTATCCTTTTAGCAAAATGTTTTGGTTTTGCAATCATTTGTACAGGTAAAGAACAAAATACAAAACTTTGCACCTCTTCAGCAACATAATGGCTTATTTTGTGGCATTATGAAGACACTATTGCGCAGATTGTAGCAGATGTTTTAACAAATGACGTAACAATTCGCATTGCTGAAAAGTGTAGTCTCTTGTCAGCAAGTTAAGAAATAGCGAGCTACCAACAAAATATATAGCCATCGAAACTACAAAGTTCTGAACATATTTGCGCAGGTAATGTTCATTGAAAAACTCGCAAAAGCTTCAGACAAAAAAAGTAAATCCTGGTCAATCACCAATTGAAGCTCTAGCGAATCAAAGAGGCCGACGTAAGCACAACGAAAAAAGCTTCCTCTTGAAAGAAACATAGGCGGTCAAGAATAAACACACAAAGTCTTGTTTTCTGCCCAAACGCTCTCATAACTTGCTGACACTGAGCAAAATATGGAAAAAGCACTTTGCAATACGTAAGTATTGCGTTTCCCGCATAAAACGTGGTTGTTTTTCCAGGACTCGCGGGACTCGCGCTTTTATCCATATTTTTTCAGTGATAAAAGATTAAAGCACAGGCAGCAGTCACATTCTCTATGCGAGTAGTTTACACATTTGGTTATAGACAGCGAAAAATTCTGCATTTTTGAAGCAATGCTACTGTTCGAAACACAGGAAATTGTTGTGCTTCAAGCACAAAACATACCTGGATTTGAAAAACATGCTGGCAGCCATCCTTTCCCTGCATCAATGCTTGATGTTGCCGAAATGTGTATATTATAATATTTTTTCCTTGGTTGGTTCCATACCAAACAAAAAGGCTGGATGTTGCATATAGCTTTGCCAGAAGAATCTTCTTCAGTGATACTCGGCTCAATTTCGAAGTCACTGGAGTTGGGCGAAGAGGAAACACTCAGGCTTTCCATACCAATTCTGTAAATCGAACGGATACTGGAAATTCTACATCGTCCTACAAAATAGATCTTATTTTCAAATTCACACGAATATATATGGTTTTGAACCGTTGGGAAAAACCCATAGATCTTGACAGTTTGACGGAGGTTGATTTTGTACCGAGAAGCAGAAACATATTTACTCATATGTGGAGCTGCATGGAAAGTTAATGAATGCAAAACGAGCATAATTGGGTTAAATCAAGTCATTAAATTGCCACTTTCCGGCACTATTCCGTCACACAGAGACGTGTCGAATGATTTGTATTTCCTATTCTTGTTAGACAAGCTTCAAATGCTTCGCAGCTTACGGCTTGGCATGTCACAGTCAAATCAAAAAATTAAACACAGAGTTGCTTTTCGAGCAGTTTTTGTTATTGCCTCAGTTTCATTAATTAATCCTGAATTTAATTAAGGGGAATTTGTTCTCGTCTTCGTGGTGACGCCACAGCACTCTTTTTGTTGTTTCTAAATTTCCACATGATGTTAATTTGTGTTTAAGGTAAATTAGTTTCAATGTGTTTTCCATTCTGGTTTGTTCTTTAAATTTTATTTTATAAATTTTTGACAGAAACGCGTTTCTAGATGTCTAAACGAGCCACTCACTATGACTAGACGTTGATATGACAACTACTGGAACATCCCATTTATGCAAAAACCAATGCAAAGTAAGCAAAAACAACTTGAAATGCTGCGCGGTTTCAACGGAGTTAATTTTTACAAACAAACGGGTATGAAGTTCATTTAAAATAAGCTTCGTTTGCCGTTTATCGGGCCTTCTGAGTAAGTGACAGGGTATGTACACGATTTCAGACTCTGTGAAAATAACAAAAAATTTATCCAAAATGAATAACGCTGCATTTTCACTTAGTTTCAAAATTTAAATCTTCAAGAAGTTCCAGCAGTTCATTAAATTGATTCCGAAATGATCTCATTAAAATATAAACGAAGCTACTACACAGCGAGAAATAATAAAAGTTAGGGCGAATAAACTGTTTGCAAAAAAAGGATTTGACTACAACCGAGGTTTTCAGTCTAAATTGCTTATCAACTTGGACAGCATGCAACGATTGACTGATTTTCTTAAACATACAAGATAAAAATTTTCGTATGAAAGTTTCACGCGCTTAGTTTATCTTGTTTTGTCCATTAAAAATGTTTCGGTTGTTAAAAGTGGATAAGATCATCGGTTGCATGGTTGTTCGACAATCAAACACTTTGCTGAAGTCCAAGTGGATCTCACCAATTATACTCTTTATTACATTTTTGTAACTCTTCAAAATCAAACCTAATAACTTTTGAACGTGTATTCACGGATGAAACTGTTTTAGTCCAGGGTAATTATGTTTTTTTAGAGATAGAAAAGAGTTTCAATTTTGAAACATCTTTTATGGTGAATCATTGAAAAAACATCAATTGTTTCGCTTAAGCTGAAAACTTCCTTAAAATCCAATTTCTTACCAGGTTTGATTGTCAGGATATGCGACTTATTATTTCGGAACTAGAACATTTGGCCTGAAAAGGATCTAAAACAGTAATCACTATAAGATGCCAAAGACTCACTTCATGTTGATCTCGATCAAAGTTGAATCATCCCTCCTCAACCACTGGTCAGCGTCGTCTAAAGCGCTTTTGATATGACAATACACGAATCCAGGACAATGAGTGGATTGAAGATAAGGTCCGGCAGGTTTCAACAGGCATACCAAATATTTTCGTATTTTGTCGGACTCCGAAGAATCACACCTAGCTTCATAACTTTGAAAAGAAATTCTTGCAAGAATTACAGTCAAACATATGCGTGCAAATAATGAGAAACGGGTGACAAAAGTTTTAGCAAAGCTGCCAAACCGTTAAACGAGTGAAACTACTACGAAAATGAAAATAAAAATTGTTTGTCATGAGGACACTTCAGATTCATTTTGTATGAGTAAAATCAACATAAAAAAAACTCTACAACTATTTGAACAACTTTAAGAGACTACGAGCAACGAAAGCAAACTCCAAATAAAACTTACCCGGAAAAAATTCGAGTGTTAAATTTAATCAGCGTTTGATCAGTGTGATCTATTTCAACCCAAGGATGCCAATCTCCTCCATCTTCTCTACGTTTAACCTAAAAGGTAAAAAGTTATAGGTTAGGGTTAACAAAAAGGAATAGATTAATCCAGTGGAATGTTGCCTAACCGTTAGGCACAAGACGAAACGTGTGGCATTTGCCTGCAAACTAGCTTAACTAAATATATTTGTGCAACATTCCACTGGATTAATCTATTCCTTTTTGTTAACTTATAAAATTTGCTTTACATGAGGGTACAAAATGAAAAATCCCATTTATTTTCAAGTAGAAAATCATAACTATCACAAGGCATACTTAAAATACGGCCGGATATGTCACCTCTTTCCGCCTGTAGCCAACAGGCTGATTGTCAGCCTGCTAGATCTGACGGAGAGCTGGTGTGGGTGTGCTTAAAAGTGGTTGGTTGCGTGCGTTTTGAGCGTGTATGTTTAAAACTGTTGCCTTACTTCGTTTATCCAGACACTATTTGTAGAAAGTCTTGCTGGGCCATGTGCATACTGAGGCAGTGCCGATGCTAGAGTTAAAACGTTAGGTGGGCCACTGCGGGGCCAAGGAAAAAGTAGGGAGGCGAACGCAAATGTCTATTCTGCATCGTGATTTTCCGTTGTTTTGAAGATTTATTTGCTGTGACTAACCCCATCCAACCCAACATAGGCTTGTGAATATTGTTAAATATGACCTAGCATTATTATTAACAGGAGACAAGTATACGCCACTAGACGCAATCGCAAACTTGCACTGCTATATTGAATCATCTGTGCTAACCATGCAACTTCCACAGCACTGCACATTGCAAAACGAATTACTATTTCCCGTACACAGTTGTGCCGGCCCCACATAACCACATTTTCAATAAATACATACTTATACATATTACCTGATGCACAAACCAGCGTTAGATAAACTGTATTTAGTTTATCTTTGCGATTAGGGCCTACAAGAGGGGAGATACAAGGGATGCATTGCACCCTGGAATGGTTGGATGAAAGTACGCACGCTGTTTTTCTGTACTCAAGCCCGAAATTCATTGTCGCATTCTCCAACTGTAGCTCTGGTAGTTGTAACCAGTGTTCTCTATAAGATCTTGACAAATGCGAAATGGTATTTTTAATGAAAATTTACTCAAGTTGCTTTATAAAAATTTCCTTTTGTTGTCATCTTGAAGTTGCAACATTTTGTGACCATTAAGCCATACAAATTTTTACACACCAACCAAGCAACTTCGAAACTACGATGCAGCAGAGTTAATGTATAGCCTACCGTCCATAGATTTCACGCACTAAAATTGTGACAAGCCGTTTGTAAGAAGAGCTTTCGCATCTCACAGAGGCTCAGGTATTTAATAAAAATCAGCCCGCTTTTTGGCGCCAGGTGAAGCATCGCACATAGGCTCGTCCACTTCGCACACATTTAGTTTCCAGGTATGACATGTGATGTGAACGAAGCTAGTGTTTAATAATATTCCAAGTGATGATGAGGTCAAGTAAAAAATATGTTTCGCGTCCACGCCCGCTTCCTCTTTCGAGGCCACCTCAACTTCTTGTTTTATTGCAAAAATGAATAAAAATTGGTTTCTGCGTCAATCTAAACCAGCGGTTCTCACACTTTTTGTCGCTGCAGACCCCTTTCACTGCCCCAAAAACCGATGCGGACACCGACGTCTTGTCAACGTTTTTTCGATTATTGAGAAGTTAAATTTGATCGCTTCTAAGCGTGAGAGCACTGAACCACCCGGCAAGAAGAAATTCCAGGCTTCGGCCTGCCGCCAACTGCCGTCACCAAAATTAAATGACAAAAGTCAGTGGACTTCCAACGTTAAAATGTCAGACTACAGTTGTGGTACGATTAAGCTGAAAAATGACCCAAATGGGCGCATATAAACCAGCTGATTTTCTTGATTGCATTTGGAATTACGGATCCTCTAAAGCACATCCATAGACCCTAAGGGGTTCACGGACCCCAGGTAAAGGACCCCATAATTTCAATTATCACATTAACGAATTGCTGCAGTGACAAGGGCGAAAGTCAAATCCTAAGGATTTTGAGAATGGAAATGCAATTGGACATACGCATAAAGTCTGACAAGTAAATAAGACCAGAATTCAACAAGTGGTATTTTTGAATGGTATTAGCCTGTGGTGGATGTATATAAGGTGAGGGTTCCAAGTAGCAAAAAGTGTACTTTCATACTTACCGCAGATGTTTTGTATTGCAATTCATGGTAACTGTATGTTTCATTTTTAGGAACATTGGTCTTTCTTCGCTTTTAAGAACACAACTGTATACTAGTAGGTTGTGAAAAAAAGGTTGATGTGGCAAGGAACTAGTAAGGATTACTAATTATGAAAAATGTATTAAGACATGTAAAGGTTTTGGAAATGAAAACTAACACGCAGAACGAACTTTTTTTCAAATCCGATCCGTAAAGTTTTTCAAATCCAAATCCGCTCCATAAATTTTATTTCTAAATCCAATTCAAATCGGAAAACTGAGTTTTAAAATCCAAAACCCTATGACTGTTTTCACGCCATAATGCAACTCAAGATTCAAAGACAAAAGAGCAGCGTGGAAGCTGATGGAAGTTAACCTGTATTCTACATTTGGCTCACTACACTGCAGTAGTTTCTTCTTCTTCTTCTTTCGAGCGAGTTCTTCTTCTATCCATTGCTTGGCCGCGCTAGATTTCGGGGCAGGTGCTGAGCAGCCATTCGGTTGTCTCATCGTGCCCTCAGCCGGAGCCAGCACGTCGCCTCAGGAGTGCGACGCGTGATGTCAGCTTCTTCCGAAGTGACTCAAGGTGTCGGCGATACGTGAGCGACCTGTCCAATGTTACTCCGAGGTATTTAGGTTCGGAGCAGAAGGGCAGGGTTTCGTTGTTGAAGTTGACCTTTAGCTCACGCTTAGCTTCCTTGTTGTTGAAATGGAAGGCTGTCGACACCGTTTTTGCAGTGCTGAGCTTTAGCTTCCAAGTCTGGAGGTATTCATCTACAGTTGCCATGTCCTTGCTCCGTAGTGGGTGACACTTCAATACTTTCACGGTAATCAGTAATCTCTATTAGCAGCAATGAGAAGCTCAGTTTCACATGACTAATGATAGAACTGAAAGTCGTATAGCAAGGTTGGTAGACGAAATGACCTCGTGGTCTTGCCACCAATCCTTTGCGCCAAAGGAACCAGTAAACGTTGTTGCTTGTGTAGAGCTTTGCTCCTGAATATGCTATAGCTTCTGCTTATATTCTACTCAATTCTGTATGATCTATTAACTCTGTAAACCAATTCTTCGTCACCAAAACCTACTACTGTACTACCCACTACTACTACTCAGTCATATATAGTGTAAGACTGTGGTCTCAAACTCAAATTGCTCCGAGGACCAAATGAGGACTATTGAAGTAACCCGAGGACCGTATTATGACGCTAAACGAAGCAATAGCGGTACCTTAACTTTACTACGAACAGCCTTTACATCTTATTTCCTGCAAAAGCTGTCATGAGTTGCAGGCAAATCGTTTGTCGCCGTCTACAAATCCTGTTCTTTCTTCTTCTTCACAATCTCTGCGTTCGTTTAAAAGGAACTTGCTCACTCGCTAGCCGAGCACTTGTAAAAACCGGTGAATAAACTAAATAACATAAATGTTAATTATTTGAAAATTCCCAAAAAGCATCGCGAACCGCACACTACGTCCTCGCGGGCCATATGTGGCCCTTGTCCTAGAGAGAGAGGCCTTAGTGCCGGCCAGAATGAGAGCAAATGGAAATTTTAGTGACGCAAACCTCGAATGGTTATTGCATTCTGTCAGTATAACTTGCGTGGTGAGTCACTGGGCACCTTTCAGTGGTCACTAGGCCCCCTTCAGCTTTGTTTCCTCCTTGGCCCAAACCTCTAGTTGCGTCACTGGCCATAAGATGAGGTAGGTAAAAGCATCTTAGGTTTGGTATGTGAATATTGTGCGCTAACTTCACCATTTTGACAGCCAAGACAGCGACTGACGAAGCTCTGGCAAAGTTGCTGTGTCTGCAGGTGATTTATTTGTTGAAATTTATTAACCACTTTCCATGGCTCCACGGAAAGAATAACTTGTCTGCTGCAGTTCAGTTAATCAGTTATGATTGCAATATAGGTGCTAAACAACTGCAAGGGGCCTGAATAGCATCCACAAACATAAACCAATTTATCAGTCTCGGGACATAAATACACAATGGAAGCATTAATACATATTAAAACATATTCTCCTGCCCTCTGTTAATAACATCATCATAGTAATGGAAGTGCAAAACAAGTTTCATTTTTTAGAAATTTTGCTCTCTTCTATGTGGAATTGCTAGAATGTTAGCTATCCCACTATCACCTTCGAATTTGTAAAAGCAACCTATAATTATGATGTTGAACACGAAATCGCTTTTAATTGCAACAAAGCGATTGTTATTTTTTTCCCAAAAAAACTATGAAAACCCCCTCCTTCAAACGCTTTTCTGGTAAATACCTCACTGAAGGATGATGATGATGATATTCAGAGACAAGTGAAATCACTGTACTGTGCAGCAAACATACTCAGAGCCACTTTTGATCAGTGCTCTCCTGCAGTAAAAAACACTCTATTTCGTGCCTAGTGCATGCCAATGTATGCTTGCCAATTGTGGAACAAATACAGGCAGACTGGTATGAAGCGCTTACGTGCTGCGTATATTAATGCTTACGGAATCAAGCATTACATACTCAGAAGTGTAAGCGTTCGCCCACACCAAGTTAGTCTCGTGTCAGGAGTTTTGAGGGTCTAGGACAGTTCGGCGATGCCGTTTCGGCTATAGTGGTCGCAAATGTTTTATACGAAAGTGTTTTTGAAATACAGCAGAAATGCCCTATAACGGCACTTCAAAGGACCGGAGAAAAAGTGTCGGTAATGGCGAACTGACCTTACAGCCGAACTACAATAAATCGTTCCTAAAATGACGTTTTAGTTGAAGGCCAGAGCCTGACAATGGTTAAAATTGTTCTTTGATTAGGATTGCCGCTTACTGTATCGTGTTTTCGCGTATACTCTGATCAAATAAACAAAAACAAAACTTTGAAATCACTGGCAGTTGTATTTACATGTAATGCAAAGCATACAGTACTGCATTACGTTCTTGCAAAAAAGTCGATAAGTTTCGTTTGTGCTGTTTTTGAGACAACTTTAGCAAGTCTAGCACATGCTTTGAATTTTGTTAGAGAATTTTCCACAATGGGCTACTGCTTCTTTTACTCTGCATTCTACTCACTGCTCCACCAAGTCTCGGTGAAATTGACTTCAGTCGCATTAATCCCCAAAAATCCGTAATACAGTTCATTACAGCAAAACAAGTAACGATTTGCTTCGACTCCCTGATGTCATTGTTACGTCACACCCAAGGCTCATTGATTCATCACTTAACTGCGTTGCATTTCGGTCGTAAAATATTTGTGTGGCGGCTTCACAGCTGAGCTTAAACTTCAAAGTGTGAAGAAAACTTGCCACTGTCGTTATACATGAACAAAATATTTTGCGGGAAAGCGTCGCTACTGGCGAAGTGACAATATAGACGAAGTCGTTATAGCCGAACTCTAATGCACGTAAAGGTAGGGATTCTGCCGCGACCGAAGAAAAAGGGCCGTTGTAGGTGAATTGTTGTTATAGGCGAAGTCGTTATGGGCAAATTATACTGTAGTTCAACGATTAGATTACAAAGGATGTTTATTTGCCCTAAAGCAGGGGTGGGGAAACTATTTACTATCACGGGCCGCAGGAATTGTGGATTATCGCTATAGAGCCGCAAATAGCAATTGGTTTTATCCTATAATTCTACCTTTATATAACTAAGAGAGATAAGAAGCTTCTTATGACATACTAAGTACCTGCTTATCATTGAGCTTGGCTTTGACGCTATTTTTTACTCTAAATCGACTAACGAAAATAATGATGCGGGCCATATCAAATGTTCACGCGGATGAATCTTTTGACCTATCTTTGCAGAGCCTGATGAAGGTGTACCAATGAATCTCTGTAAATCTCAACATGCTACCTGTTTTATCTATATTTTGATTACAATACAAAAAAGCTATACAAGTTTGGATGAGGACCCCAGAAGCTAAGGGGTTCGGTATCGGTCTTCGTACCCCCTGGTGAAATGTCTCTGGGAGGCCCTGGGCCGTGCCCATCAGTACCCAAGCGGGATATGGTCAGAAAGGTATTTAGAGAAGTCAGACTCATGGAAATGTAATACAGATTTTTGCGTAACGCGCCTTTGATTGCCTGGATAAAATTGCAAAGATAGGCCGTGCAGATATTATAAGTGGGTGAGTCGCCCGGTTAACATACAATACTTCGAATTTCTTTAGCATTGGTTCTTAAACTGTAATAAGCGCACCACACGTGGTAGGCGAGGGCTTTCCAGATATGACGCGACCGGCTTCGGAGTCATACGAGACGTTTAGTGTCAGATAAATTTGCGGAGTCTTGTTCCAATTGCAGAAAGTTACAAGGCCCCCTGCAATGTTGAATCGCCCTATTATTCAATGTTACCCACGGTAACATAAATTAGATAGATGTTGTTTTGAACGAAAATTTTAAATAAAACCGTCATTTTGTGCCTATGTGACCCAGCTAACTATTGGTGTGAAGGAGTGATGAGTAAGAGAAGTCGCACATTTCGTAACAAACAAGTAGGGCGGCTTTTTTCGTTCATCTTCCCGACACAGTTGCACAGGTTTTTGACTAACTATTTTTATGTTTGATAAAATTAGTAGGGGTGTAGTGGGACTGATAGACACGAGAACGGCGTTCCCACAATTTTTTATAGTAACCTGACATGAAGATATGTATTTCTACTCAGATTTTCTGTGTGTAGCTCCAGGCGTCGCGTACATGAGCAAATGACGAGCTATCCTTTGCGACTTGCGTAGTACCCTAGCATAATTGTGTAATGGCTGATAGTGGTAAGTTTGTGAGTGCGTACCCACAGTTTTGTCGCGTTCCCACTCGTTTTTTACTTGAAAATGGCTAGCTTTTTGGGTCCGTTACCACTCGTTTTTAGCACTGCACCCCCTGGTAACTAATTTCAATATTCATATTGCGACAGCTTCCGCGCCCTCCCTGAGTAACGCGTTTGATTCATAGGCATAATGCCATTAGTAGGGCAAAACCAGGTTCAACCAATATGAGGTATTTCCCGATGTTAATAAAGCTGATTGACTAAAAGTTTTTTGGTGCATGTGAAAGAAAACGAAGTGCAGTGATATTATATTGTTAGTCATTGTTATGCTACCTGTTTGCTTTTCACATCTAATATCGAATTACCATTTGCATACACGTAAGTGCAACAGCCAAGCTTGCCTTTGCTTTCTCTCAAGTCGGAAATAATTTCAACGAATGTCCGCGCAGCTTACGACTGCTAGCGTTGTTGGAAACACGGTAATGCTGGCAATGCTAAAACATCTCACAAGGAATTTACGTAATCTGACTGTACGAGAAGTTTCTACGCTCACGTCGATTATGTATGCGCAATGCAAGCCAGGCCGAAGGAGGTAGAAAAGTAAGGCAACTTTGTTTTACTTAAATACAAACTGCGAGTTTTGCTACTGAAATTGGAGAATGTGGAGGACGTAGCTCTGATGCTTGACCAGTTCATGCACCTTTCAATTTTTGTATTTCGACTCAACATAAATCGATAGGGTACACTGTGGCTTAGTCAGAGGTGTATGTGCTGAAAAAGACGTGTGGGAACGCCGGCAAAAAACTAGCCATTTTCAACAGCACTTCAAAGTCATGTTTAAATCAGTATTTAACGAAGTGTTCACTTTCATGCCATTACAAACGGAAAACATAAAATAAATTGGCAACGCGTTCCCAAACAAAAAAGCTTGGGAAAGTCGTTTCCACGTGTTCGCGCCCCACTGTACCCCTGGGTATGTATACATTCGGGAGTCAATGAGTAAACTAAGTTGGTCGGCGAGTTGTTTGTGGGAAGCACAGGGATATTCTCTGCTTTGAGGAAATCAGTTCACTTTACAACGAGTTGTGCTAGGTTTGGGAAACGCTGAATAGGATCATAAAGTTCTAAAAAGTCGTACAGAGTTTTGTATAAATTGGGACTTCAACACACGAACCCTGGTACTCGCTTACATCGGTTAAACCAAAATTTTTTTTTTCTTCAGGACTTCACCATTTGCATACGCATAAATGTAACGTCTAGGCTTGCCTTCGATTTCTCTCAAGTCGGAAATGTAATTTAACAAATGTTTGCGCTACTCATAACTGCTTGCGTTATTGGATGCAGGCAATGCACAATGAGCTCAGAAATTGTTTTCTCAATCTGATAGTTTGAGCTCACGTCGATTGTGTTTGCGCAATGCAAGGCAGGCCGAACGCTAGAAAAAAGCTAACCGGAATTTGTTTCGATTAAAAAAAACTGCGTGTTTGGTTGGACTTTCACCACGATTTAAAACAAGTTGGGGAATTCACTCTGATGCTGAATCAGTTCATGCATCCTTTAATTTATGTATTTCGGCTCCATACAAATTAACAGGTACACTGCGGTATAAGTACCTGAAGGAGCTAATAAGTAAAAGAAGTTTGTCGGCGATTTGAAGATGGGAAACACACCGGGCAAGAGGAGTAGGTCAGCAAATCAAATCGTCTTTCGTGTAGGGCCTGAGAAACCAACGAAACTGGAGCTTCAGTATTGAAATATTTTTTTGTTACGATATGCTGATGGGAAGCACAGGACTACTCTCTGCGTGGGTGACAGTTCATTTTGCAACACAGAATTGTGTTAGGGGTAGGAAACTCTGCATGGGAACATAAATATGTAAAAATTGAAACGAAATTCTCTAAAACGTTTTCTAGAAACAAAGCATTTAACATGCCGATTTTGATTCGCGCTTGAATGCGTTATACAAAAATTTTTCATGATTTCAGACATGGAAAACTTTCAGCTCAATTAACATTTTGGAAAAAACGCAAGAACCGACCAAAATGTTGCCCGATTTTTCCGAGGAAATGAAGACCTTACTACGATTTTTTCGGGCAATAATTACATCTTGTCTATATATATTTTCGCATGTGCATACTGCATATATTATCGCCTATGTTATAATAATTTCTGAACAATGTAGTCGCTGGACATACAAAAAAAATACTAGGGAGAAATCGAAAAAACAAGCCACGGTTGGAAGGCGGTCAGCATTAAATAAAAATAATGGGCATCTTTGAAAGGTTGTTGATGTGAGTTACTCCAATCCTTGTCAGTCATACAAACTAACGTCATAAACGTTGTAGGTAGTCTATTAGAGAATACACAGCTGCAGCGTTCATTGGTCTAATTTGGTTATTTCAGACTAGCTTGTGGAAGAAAAACAAGTGAAACCTTCGCATTAAAATTTTTTGTCATTTGTTTGTTTAAAAATCATAAAGATACTCAAGCAAATTACGTTCTATAACAGGTGGCACGCGATTAGAAAAAGACAGACAACCACTGCTCTAAAGTTTCAAGAAAAGGCATACACAATACCCTGGGGATGCCAGAGTGGTGAAACATCTCCCACTTGCCTGTCAGTTCCTCTTTCCCAAACTGATCATCTTACATAGCTGTAGAGCTTATAGTTTGCCTTAATTTAGCCCAGACTATTTGATTCAGAGCTGGACCCTGTCAGGCGTCATCTGTCCGGGCCAGAGCAGTGGCGTGCAGAGGGGTGGGCGAACGGGGTGACGTCCCGGGCATCCAAGGCAGGGAGCATCCAAAGAGTGATATTACAAAAAATACATTTTATTAAAATGCTATGAAGGGGGTTTAAGTATGGCAGCGACATATTGTTGAAAAGTATTAAAATAAAATTTTTGTCAATCGTAAACTCATTATCATTTCACTATAAACGCCATCATCAAAACAAAGCGGAACGTGCAGCGAATATAAACCTCCTAAGCTTGCTTGTTCAAAGTTGGATTCATGAGTAAAGGCCAATTCACGTTTCGATGGTGTCTTCTTCGATTCATTTCATTTTTAGTGGCAATTATAATTGTGCCACAGGACTATATCATGCGTGACGATTTGGCGAAAGCTTCTTCGCTTTCAATTGTTGTGAAAAAGATCAAAATAGTACAGTAATTCTGTCAGAATGAACATATCGTTAGTAGTTTTAAAATATTTTCGGCGCTAAGTATGATACGTTGAAAACCGCATTGTTTTTTGAGCATAGCGCCAGCGTTCTTTTTGAAAAGTCCATCACTTTATTCTCGCCAAAACTGACATGCAAAACTCTGTCCTTGCGCGTACGTTTTACAACCATGCTGCCGAAGAAATTTTTGATAAAGCCCATTCAGACTCATTAAAAAACCCTAGATTTGAACAGGGAACCCCGGTTAGAAAGTTACACAAAATCAGGTGAAAATTTTTGCTATCGAGGCATCAATTAGTCATAAACAGTGCTAGTTGTATATATTTTTTCTAATGAACTGTAAAAAAATTATTTTCCTGATGACAAATCAATAACACAAACCCCAAGTAATTTTAATCACAAAAGAAAATGGATTCTTCCTCATTTCTACTTCCAGAATGAGAAATGTTGCGATAATGTACTTTTTGTGTGATAAAGTGATAAATTGTTGATTGCCTGTGCGTGGGCCTCCTTGGTTTTAGTAATTTTCAGGTGCAACGCATTTCAGGAAAAAAACAGAATAGGATTCAGTATTCTGAATTCGGTTTAGCTCTTACGGAATAATTCTGGAATAGTAAACTATTGTGAAATGCCCGTCCCGCTCTTCAGATTTGGGTTGAGAAGCCATATGCCGAAACGCAAGAAGCGTCTTGAGGGTTTCTTTGTCTTATCTGTAGGAAGTATGCTATTAAATCTTGTTACGAAAAAAAATCACTGATGTACTGACATTTAAAGAAGTTGTTGTTTTCCAACAAGCTTCAAACGAGTGTTTTTGAAATTGCCGAATGCATTTTGTGCAATATGATTGGAAATGTTTTTTGAAAGCGTTGCAACATTTTTGCAATCTTCGCGTATCTACAGTACCAGCTGTACAAGTTAGTCTTTGTAATAATGGCTCCCGAAAAGGAAATTGGAAAATTTCCCTTCCGATGGAAAAATCATCACGAAATTCATGCCACGGGGATATCAAGAAATGTTAAACTTTATAGTAAACGTGCGTAAACATATGGCCTTACCACAACTTTCTTTGGCACATCTGAAATAAAACAAAAGGGCAAGCTGACTTGAACGTCGTCTAAAAACTGCAATCCACTCGGTTTCGCGATCAGCCGAGGAGTGAAGAAACCCTGTAATTAGAAATCGTTGCAAGCGAATAAAAAAAAGAATCATTGTATTAGCAAATTTCTTCTGAACCAATTCTTCAAACAAATAATGTGACAAAGACTTTGACTGTACCCTTGTTTGGTAATCTATCCTGTTTATTTAATGAAACAATGCTTCGGTGCAGGGGCGGATTTAGGTAAGTGTGGGGCCCCTGGCTGAAACTTACAAAGGGGCCCTTTCTATATATATGAAACTGTCGTTAATAGGGAAAAAATAAATGAACGAACTGAAGTACTGTATTTGTATTATTGAAACGAAAAAGCTTTGAACAAACAAACGAATCGTTAACTAATATGGACGTCACAATATGAACGAAACTCATTGATAGCGATTTCAAGTCTCCATTTCTTGCTGGAGACTTGAAACCATATCGACAAATTTTCACAAACCGGTGGAATATTTTCAATATACAGTGGCACCTCGTCGATGATCACCCCGCTATCACGACCACTTAACGCGGTCTTCCCTATACGCTAATGCAGAGGCGTGCAACATACGGCCCGC
>JGI24022J15233_10000631_pt1 | contig 24097 bp, 19 predicted proteins | sample Ectturendosymbi2_FD_15233 | JGI IMG/M metagenome (IMG submission 15233)
GGGGGGGGGGGGGGCGGCACTTTTCGACTCGCCCCGGGGCGGCACGTCCCCATGTTGGGGCCCTGTCAGCACTCAAAAACTTTTGGAAATTAACAAGGAACTAATTGCGCAAATTGTTATTCAAACTAAAAACTGCTGTTAAAAATTATTTTAAAGTCATTTGTTGCACTACAGAATCAAAAACAAAACAAAAAAACATTTCTGAAAGATGGCAGATGATTTAAGTTCATTTATTAAATATATCATTGAAATGTCCGAAATTGTTAACACTAATGACATAGTAATAAATAAATTTTTCTTTGCATCCAAGCTTATCAACATGTTTGTCCTTAAAGTTTAGTGTTGTAGTTGATTAAAAACAGAGATCGTAATCATTCATTCGGGCGTTGTGGATTTTTGACAAAACATTTTGCTGGATCTAATTTGGCGTCACACCTGTAGGCTGACTGGATCTTTTCAACAACTAAATGCTTTCAAAAATGGGATTTGCAGCTACGACCTACTGCATCAATGCATGAATACAGTGTCTTTGAGGTTACGAAATTATTTGGTTATCAATTTTTTATCAATTTTTATCAAGGCATTGATTTATCATTTTCATACGTTAATTATCGAAAACGAGTGATTTCCTTTGTTTTTTGGTTAGTGGGAATGTTTTCACGTTTTATAAGACAAAACCTGTTTGAAAAAGCATGCAGGTAAGTTAGCTACCGATTTTCAAAAAAATACCCGAATTTGCATAAAAAGCACGAACAAAAGATAACAATGCATTCTCCTTAAAACTTTCCAATACAAAGTTGTTCATATATATATATATATATATATATGTAAGTAGTAAAAAGTGATTGAATACACCCGTTCACAAACAAATGTACTGCTATCTTTCTGCGGCAGACTGTTTATTGATTATGGCCAAAAAGGCAATTCAAAGCTACTACACTATAGTGGCTTTCCAGTCCGCAAATGATTTTTTGCACGGTTTTCAGAGAAACCGCTTTTATTTAGAAAAAGGAACCATTGGTTTAATCCACAAAATGACAGACATGATACTGATACTACAGCAAGACGAGCTGCCATTTTGCCTGAATTGTATTGCAGTAGGAATGAAACAATCAGACATATGGTATCCGGAAGGGGTACAAACCTTGCAGTCCCGTTGGCAAAGCCGCACGACATCATCGAAGCAAACAACAACAGAATTTGTTTCAAATTTGCGTTTGGGCTCCACTTATTTCAAACATATAAACTATTCACTGCAACAAACAGCAAACTTTGGAATTCTGTGCTATAATTTATCTATGCCAAAAAACGTGCAGGGATGTTTGTGTATGATGATCATGATGATTTTGGTATGTCGTCTGCTTGGTGGTCTGGCAAGCTGGTTATTTTTCCTTAAACGAATGACTCTAAATCTGTGTACTTTTCTGCACAAAGTTGCTACGGCTATAGATAGATAGACTTCCTTGGCAGCATTGAGTACATTGCTCGCAAATTACACTGTCCACGACGGCGAATGTCGGGGCACTGAAAAAAGATTGGTGTTATTGAGTGAGGTGTCTTATAGATGAGATGAAATCGATAAGAGTTCCAAAAGAAAAGGTTGTGCCGACAGCAAGACGTGCTGTCGCAGGCCAGTGTACAGGTAGCGGGATTACTGATCAAATTGTGAAATTGTGAAGAGGTGCTCTTGACAGGGGCCAAATGGTCATTATGTTTGAGTGTCATGGATCGCAATATTTCAGACAAATAGGAAAAGACAAACCCGACGAAACAAAAATCCTCTTCGGGTTGCCATGACCATTTTGTGATCCACAAACGGAGCTACAATAGCTCGAGTTGCGCTCTGGTGGTAATGCAAACTCCAGTGATTGTGATGTGTTTCTTTTTGAACTCAAGAACGTACATGGATTGACAACCTCATTATTATATAACGCAAACTTCGAAATTAGGTGCCGACTCTCGGGGTGGTTCTCTAATCGTGAGCGAGGGGATTGATATAAATTGCTATATCTTTACTAGCAGACTCCTCTTTGACAACCTGTGTCATAATTTTTATTCAATCAACCCACAAAAGCAACAGATTGATTTTTATGGTAGCTTGCTTGAATACAGGCCTGAAGGCGGGTGATGTGAGTCGACACTTGCCTAACCAGTACAACGGGCGTAGATAACGGAATATGAAATGATTAAAGTAAGGGTAAGAACCACAGTATCAGCTTCACTACCCTAAGAAGAGAATAGTGTGTTTTGCGAGTGAACTGGCACATAGCTGTGAGCTAAATTACCAGGGGTGTCATCTTGAGTAGTAGGGATATCTTGACACGTTGGGTGTGAACACGAATCAGGCTGTAAGACGCACTTACTTACATATTGCCTCTAGTTGAGGTTCGCTGACGTCTGCTGTAATCATGCAGTAACGGTCTGCAGCTGTTCAGCTATTACCTGAGCGTCTAGGCCAGTGTTTTTCAACCATTTTGCTGCAGTGGAACCTTCCGCAATTGTTTGCGTCGCTCTTGGAACCTATGCAACGATTAATGTGTCTATATTGCTACAACCACATAAAACTGTGATTGCAAATTTGGTTCCAGGCAATTTCGGTCTGTTTCGGCGGAACCCCTGGCAACCACTAGCGAAATCCCGGTTGAAAAACAGTGGTCTAGGCAAAGCATTTGACAAAAAAGACATTAAATTTCCACCTAACAAAACTTTCGGTTTGGAATTACCCGCAGCACCACGGGACAGGTCCGGATCTTCAGCAGATGCTGGCGCGATGGAACCAAATTGGGCTGTAGAAACATGTCTGTCGAAGTGACTAGTGCTGGGAATCTTATCCCTACAAGTGAAATCTCGCTCTTCTAGGGTAGCGGATATACCATGGAAAGTGCGTCGACAGCTGCTCATCGAGCCTCGATATCTACCTTCAACTTGAGCTGATCTTCTTCTGCTGTTTCTTGGGAGAAGTTGTTCAGTAACAGTTTTGGCAGCATCATCATTTTACTGGATTTACCAATATATCTTTGGACAGACAAGTAATCTGCTCAGCGGTAAGTTAAAGTCACACGCGCGTCCAAGTCTAAAACAATGTCGTTTTTGTCCCACAACCAGCGCGAGGTTAGCTCAGTCAATTAAATGGTTCCCCAGACGCAATGCAGTAAATGATTACTGTTTACAGCCCGGAGGCCATTGTAAAAATCTTTTGAGCGATGCAATCTGCTTAAGCAAGGTGCTACCAGGATCTGTGGACGAATGCGTGAGTCATTATTAATAATATGAATGGAATAGTGGATGAAATGAGGTGTGGACTCGAAGAAAGATTGGATGGTGTCTAAACAAACGTAGATACATCTTGAGATGGAGTCGAAGGAAAAGTTAGAGAAAATCGGTTGTTGTCTCCCCGAGTTTAAGAAAGGTTTAGGGTCCTAACTCAGTTAAACACCTCTTTTCTCAAAATTAGAAAAGCTATTTTTCATTTAGCTTTTTTTTACTCGCCAACCGATAAAAAGCTAAATGAACCTCCAACGATGAGGAATGTCTTCTTGTTTCGATTTTAAAAAACGGCAGTTTGCGTTTTGAGAATCTTGCGAGGCAATCGGACGTCACGGTGTTGTGACGGTGACGTTATCGAGGTCTGAGAAAAGTTTCACTAATCCAATATCTGCATCTTCAATGCCCTTGATTGGCCATCTAGCATTAACAGTTGGCAAGATATGGCCATAAATCCATATTTTCTTTTTTTTTCTTATTAGAAATCTAGTCTCTCAAATAAACGTCAACATGACTTGGCATTGTCCAGTCAAAGAAAGGCTATTTAATGTTTTGTGCAGTCTTGATGAAGGATTCAGGAAATGTCTATTCGTGATACGCAATGTAGGCAACCTCTTTGCGAACTGTCTAGCACAGGTGTTGGTAACTTACCCAAGCGAAATCAACAGGCCGGCATTCCCTTTACAAATTGTAGTAACTGTATGCCCCGCCTAATGTTATTTAATTTCATGAATCTGCCCTCCTGGCGACATTGTGTACTGCATACGTAAGAGGCACTAATTATGAGAAACAGCACTGTGCTATAAATGCACTGTAAGTCGCGTTTGTTGCTTTCGTTATGAGCTGTGAGTTAATCGGATTAAAATTGCATTGGTTCCCATGTTTCAACATCATAAACAGCGAAGAGAACGGAATTGTTGGTGGAAAATTGGTACGGCCCACCAGATCTTGCAGAGTTTGTTTTTGGCCCGTGACTAGGGAAAGGTTGCCGACCCCTGATCTACCAGTTCATATGACAGTTGATATAACAAACATTCGGCACCTGTTCGCGGTTTTGGTCCGCTATGTTGAACGCTTTAAGTTGCTGTTCGACGTAATTCCGCACTACACCGAGGCGTTCAACCTTGCTTTGTTCTGTTTTCAAATTCAAGTGCAGTGAAGAGTTTGTTGTGTGTCTGAAATCAACAAATAAGGATTTTGCAATCAGACGATTGGAGATTTTGTAAAAATGACTCTGCCTCGTGTCGCGAGTCACTGATTGTGANTCGAGTCGATTCGAGTCATTCAGTGTGACGTGAGTCTTCGCAACATCGTCTCTCAACATGACATGCGTCGAATCATTGACTCAAGTCATGCTATCCCTGTTGGACAGACTGCAGCCTTATGGTTTGAGACAAGAGTCTCATAGGCGGATCCAGGGGGGTTAAGGGGGCTGAAGCCCCCTAAATTTTTTCAGATACGTTTTTTGATCGATGGTTCCCGACACAGAAACGTCCATTGGGGTGATTTTTTGTATAGCTTTTGAATAAACCATTTCTTGCACAGGGATAAGGGAGAAAAAATTAAATACAAAGTTTATTTTGCTGGATTTGGGCAGTCAGAATGTGTTTATTTCACTACAAATGAAACTTCAAATAAACAATTTTTGTATAAAAAATATGGTTCCAATGCTATATAAATACGTAAGTGTTTACATAAACTATTTACATTACATATACCTTGTATAAACCACACGTACTTAGGCGTAGCCAAGGGTGCCAGGGGGCCATGGACCCTCTATATTTTTAGAATAGCTAGTCATTTTGTGCTTTAAGAGGCAGTATCTCAAACAAAATACTGTTGCTCGCCTAAAATCAAACATTTTGGACCACCAAAATTTTTGTATTGGCTATGCCACTGCGCACGTAAGTATTTAAACTCTTGTTTCATTTGGGCTAGATTGGGCTTCTTGTGGACAGAAGACGAATAAGCAGCAGATTCAGAACCGTTGCTAGGTTTTCATGAGTTGTAAAGCATTCCAAAGTAAATCTATCAGGAAAACATTTTTCTTCTAAGCTTTAAGGTATGTGCTAACTGTTCGTCCAATATTTAAATACCACGTGATGTTTCTTTGGGTTGTACGTTTACCGTTATACTATGATTATTTTCACAAAATTGCGATCAATGCGAATATGCCATTTAACTTTATCACGACTCCTTAAAAAACTACCATTCGATGGTTGGCAGACTCACAAACAGGTTAATAGTTTTTTTTTGTATCCTGGAGGTTTTCGATTTTAATAGCTGCTTTAGGTCATTACTCATTGCATCGTTTGGATCCTGTGACGAAAAATGTTTGCACTGCAACTTCGATTTACAACACCATTGGAACAATAAATCCCATCATTAAATTTTGTGAATGTCGAGAGAGCCGCTTAGTAATCACAATCATCCCAAGGATTGATTGGAACCCAATTGTGGGAAGTTACAAAAGTATACATTTAGTCAAATACCTGCGTTGGACGTTAACATGTGGATTTATCTAATAGAACAGAAAACCAGATTGTTTTTTAGTTGCAAATTACTTACGTACGCACAAATATCAGTTTTTCTCATCACCATTTCTTTTACTCCGCACTTTTTGCAGCTACTCTCAGGCACTTCAGAAAAGTGCAGAAAATTATCCAGATACTTTAATCAGTTGTAGGATTCTGCAAGTTGCAGGCTGATGTATTTCAAATAGGAAATTTTAGGACAGTTGTTGACCATTATTAAGAAAAACAATATTGCATCGAGAGCACCACGACAAACTCATGAAGCAGATGCATAGCAGCAATTCGTCAAATACCACAAGAGCAACAATTCATTCGTTAAACCACGTGCGACTTATATCATAGATCGAAACTGGATTTTCAGACAAAAGTAATGTACTTTTTCACTCTTTTTCTGTTTTCAATCTTAATTTAGTCTAACGGGTGTTCTAGTGAGGTTCGCAATTTCTACGTTCAATGATTTTCTCAAAGAATGAGCGGAAAAATCACTTGATCAGGCAACTTCTACTCTGTTAAGAACCGAGCGCTAAAAATTACAAGCAATATATGAAAAGGTCCTAGAAAGCGGCAGGCGCTGCCGACACGATAGTGATGTGTGCGTACGGTAATACGTGCTTACATTTCGCAGATGGACTATGCAAATGTCAAGAAAAGCAATCGCTTCAGACGCCAAACATCGCACGTTTGTGCGGCATACCTGCCAACACTGCAGTGACTCGCGTATGTTATCGGAAATGCGTGCTTTTGTCTAATAAGTGACGTACTGCACCTTATGAAATCAGCCGTGCAGGTTAAAATCAGCAGCACCCAAATGTTGATTTCCCAGGAAAAATCAAGTACTCAGCACTCCAAAAATTTCTAGAAATGTAAAATGCACCAATTACGCAACATATCTAAAATCCACTGCCTGCATCAGAAAATTAGCATAATATGAAGTGTCAAAAGGAACTCAGTAGTGTTTTCAAAGAGGAAAGAGACAAATGCAGAAAGATGACAGGCAATTTCTGTTCCTGTTTGAGATTTTATTAAGTTTCTTTGTTGCAGTGTTATGCACTAATGAAAAATATTTAATTTACTCATTCGTAGAAAGAATGTGAAAATCAGCTAACAGGATACAGTATAATATTATCAATTTTTGCTAAACTTTTGTACAGAAACCACGCCATAGCTTTAGGCTGTTCTTCACAGTGGGCCTTCATCAGGTCAAGTCAGTGTGTTGTAAAGTGAAAAGGAATGAAAAACTCTTAGTGGGATGCAATGATGAGAAATGAAAACAGACCCATGATCATGATGGTGAATTAAAGTATAAACCTTAGCAAACGATGCTGCAAACACTACAAGAAAGAAAGATAAGAAATGATGAACAAGATCAAAATACGTGGTCAAACGTAAAATTACTTACAGTAAAATGAAGTGATTTTAAAAGCAGACAAAATGTTTAAACAATGTTTTAAACTCACAAAAAGCTGCTTACCGTATTTATTCGATTGTAAGCCGCTGCTTATAAAGTTTTTTTTCAACATTTCATGCGGCTTGCAATCAAGGGCGGGTTACATATTTATTTCTTTACCTTGTCGAAAGGTATAGATGACGCTCAGTCTTTCCTTGGCTACGTTTTGTCCAGCAAACTATCTTTTCACATTCTGTTCTCTTCAGCACCACGTGTACATTTATCACAGGAGGAATAATGATGAACAGAAGGAAGTTGGAGTGGTGAAGCAACAACATCAGGTTTGTCAATTAAACGCGAAACGTGCTATTACGCGAAAGTATCTCAGACGTTTAGGTAACCTGTGTTCAAGTGCCAGTTGACCTCGGCCAAAAATGCGCAAAAACACCCCCCCATTTCAACGTCACCCACAAAAAGCCACGGGTCCAAAATGAAAAATAAATTTAATCGCAACTGAAGGACTTTCCCAATCCGTAGAGGGTTTGAACAGCTCTCTCGTTCAATCGGCTGGCGAATTATGGCATTACTAAGTTCACAAGAAAAATGGCGTACGCGGGACTTAATGGGTATCAAAATTCTCTCTTTTAATTTCACTAATACGGATACCAGCAAGTTGTTCCACTCTGCTTTTCTTTTGCGGAAGTTGGTGTGTCAAAATTTTCCATTTAGAAATGGATACGCCATTTCTCGTTTTGAAATTGTTTTGAATATACTTTTGTCAACCAAGTGCTTGAAAGAATAGTTGATTAAAATTTTCTATTATCAAAACACGAAACATCAAAACAATTCGTTATAAAATGTTTCAACGCTGTTTCAAGAAGGGAAAGGGAGTTTGTAGGTAGTTCTTTCAAAGTTTGACATCCAACATGCTTCTTTAAAGAGCACGCATTTTTCTAGTGCTGCAACGAAAACGAAGAAACATTATATGAACTTATGCGGATTTTTGTGAAATCCATTGAAACCACTTGTTATAATAAACGTCAGCGTAGGAAGCTGCGATAGAGTGATTGTGAAGTCTTAGGGCAGTGCCTTTTGAACCAATGTGTTCAAAAACCCATCTCTGTCACTATTGTATTGACGACTGTAGAAAACAACAAAAGGCTAGAAAGGTGTCGAAAGACCAGAAAGATAACGTTAATTATTTAGCAGCTGTAGGCTCGGTGCATGGGCCTTATCTGTAGTGCGTTTTAGAGATTGAGCCTGCTTAAGCTGATAGCCAAAAGCATTCTGTGACATGTTCAAGTAAAAAACTCGAAGGGTTCGTCGCGCGCAGTGAGAGAGGCAATGCGGCGAGCATGCGACCAAGCAGGCTAAATCAGAAATGCGATAAGAGAGTTTTCTTGTTTTTTTGTTTAGCTTTCACTGACACCGAGCATACGAAAAGACCATCGTAAAAAAATAGAAACCTGTTACAAAACCTGAGTTGACATTTGTGGTTCAGTCAAGTCATCTAGCAAAGAGAGACAGTTGAAATTATTTTCACAGAACGGGAGACACCACAATTACAAGGGCTTGCTTTCTGAATCTCCAGCATATCGTGAAGTTACTAGATTCAAATACTTTGCGCAATTGGGATTGAGTTTTGGTTCACGCATTAGTTAAACTTTTGATTCGTTTTCACTTCTTGCAAAGTCATTTCCATATTTAACAAATTCTTTAATAATTGGAGGTCGTAGTTTGCTTCTCAGCTTTTGATGAAACTGCCTGCTGTGTTTTTGTAAAATGAACAAGACAAAGTATGAAATAGGCTCACTAGTATGTATGACATAGGCTCAAAAATATGAAGCAGGCTCACTAACAGTCCAGTTGTGCTGGCCAGCAGTTATCTATGCAGGACACAGGCGCCAGACTATGCTTGCGTGACCCATTCAAAACATCTGTCTGAATCCATCCGTCTTGTAATTGGGGTTAGGTTTGTTTTATTGGTTTTTGTGATAATGGCGTTATGGTCATAGCGTGTGTTTGAAACTACAGTTCACGTGCTTTAAAACTAAAGCTTACTTTAGTTTTTCATCATATCGCTCGTAAGCCTTTGCTTGTACTTCACAGGACTGAAGAGGCTTAAATGACACTCAAGCGATTTCCTGGTAATTAGCTGTGCGAGAATATTAATCTGCGTCGCAAATGTGTAGACTTGTTGTAAAAGATCTGATTGATAACCTTTCTTTTACCTGGTTTGTAGAAGGTGGATTGCATTATTCCTAGAACAATTCGTTTTACATCATATATGTTCTTGTTCAGTTAAAATTAAAGCGAAATACAGTCGCACTACCACAAGCTCATTTTTGGTTTTGAATAATTTGTAAAGATTCGGTGTTATTGAATTCTTTAGGGTGGTCGAATTAGGTTTGAATTGCAATGGTGCATTATATTTTATAATCTTCTTAGTTGCACATATACCAATATCTAAGACTGATAAGTTGTTTGAATTATCAATATATTTTAAACCACCACTTTTGGCTTTATGAGGCACGGTTATTTCATTCCGATGCAAAATTTTTTCCATAATAAGTTAGAACCTGTATTTCGTGCATGTTTTGAGAATGCCTATTTTGAGTTTATTGATGGTCAAACCAGTAAAAATGATAAACTTATAACAAACATGCTTCAGTAAACAGTTCGAACGTTTTGTAGGAACAGAATGCCACTTCTATGGCAGTGAGACTAGAAAAACACCTTTTCACAAGAGTTCTGAAATTTTTCTAGAATATCTTACGGTTCCTTGGTGGAAGGTACAGTACAACATAAGAATATTGTGTTTTGCAATTTCCAAGTTTCTGAGAATAACTACATTTTTTCTTGTCTTTGTACCGCTGCACTTGCATTCTCATACATGCGAAACATATCGCAGATTTGCCAAGTATTTTTAAAACTTTATTTGAAGCAATATATTCGATTAATATTTCAGTTTTCATTTATGTATAAATCTTAATGCTTCTTGCCAATGAACTCTTTGCATTTTTTCTGGTTTCCGATTGGTTTGATTCTGCTGAGGATAAGATTTGGCAAAATTATAAGTTTTGCAAACGGTGAGTAGGCTGGAAGTGTTTCATTATCGAACAAATTTTGTCCTAAGCATCTGTTTTCGAAAAAAGTAAATTTCTTTGCTATCATTTTGTAGCATTTTGTTTTTATCGCAGGATAATTGAGAAAGATTTGCCATAAATACTTGCGGCGATTAGCTCACAGGTGGAGTGCCCGCCTCCCAACTGAAAGGTCGGGTGTTCGACCATAGCCACTGAGTGACTCGACGTAGCGCTCCGTGGGCAAGAGCGTTCATCGCAACCGCCCCGACATAAAGCATTATTCAGTCTCCGGCCTGCCGACAACTGTCGTTAGATAAATCCGTCGCATTGCATGCGGTCACAAAAATCACAAAAGAATATTTGGGATTGCCTAAATTCAAATAAGAGTTTAAAAACAATTTATGGTTTATAAGACAACGGTAGGGTATTTTTTGCTGCAATATTTGCATGTAAGAAGGATTTTTCCAGTTAAATAAACGCGTTAATACTGCTTGATATTAATTAAGTAAGTCCTGTATCAGAATCGCAACCAGCTCTTCATTTCGAAGGGGGCAATTTTCATAAGATTTCATTCGATGATGTCATCGTGCTTAATCAACCGTGGTACAACTTTTTCGCAAACCGTCACAGATAAAGTTATCTTCGCAACATATCCCAAAATGAGAACTTTTCAGTTTTAATCAAGATGCAGACCGAACGATGAGGACAGAGTAAAAATTAGTGGCCTTATACAAACACCTGGTTCCGTACTCAACTAGTGCAGGCAGGGCTTTAGTGTGGTAGTTGTATAGGNTACTCGTAAACTTGCCTAGCCTTTCGTCTNGTTTTAACAAATTCATCAAATCTATTATCTAGATTTTTGAAACTTCAGTTAAATATATTTTCTGTGAAATAGTTTCTGCAAACGATCTTGCGAGTGGTGAATTTGTCAGATACAAGAGACTGGTATAAATGTTAAGATATATTAATCACTGATAGTTTGTATTCTTTCAATCGTACGTAGATACGAGACTTCGTCTGCCAGATAAAGCACTCTTGAAAGGAATGCAGGCAGGAACAAAATTTGAACTTTGTTACGAATTGCTTGGCCAGACTCGTCACCAGATGTAGGTGGGCCTCGCCGATTTTGCCAGGACCACCTGAAAAACACCTAATATCTTTGGAGTCCTTGTGAAATTTGAACTTCCTTTGCAATGTTAGAGCTTGGCTGTGAACCCCCAGCAAACGGTTAAGCACAGGACATAAAATGCAAAAATTCTTCAATAGTAACCTACAGTGACCACAGACAAACGTAAAGCTAACACAATGTGAACATAGTATGCTGTTTCTGTCACCAGGCATAGTCTACTGACTGCAAACTTTGCTCGATTGTGATAATAATGCTGTAGTTATTGTTGACGCTTATAGAGTGCATGCAAACTCTTTTCCTCAGAAGATAGGCAAAAAAGCAAAGTGTACACACACACTGCATTTCTGATAATTTTCAGACTGGTACACGAACAAAAGGATAAGAAAATGCCTTACAAATACCATCATTTTAAATTATCTCCCACGTTTTGACAATTGTAGCATATTTGTGGTTATGCACCAATCTTTCACGAAATTTTTTATCAGATGGCTTGTCTCAAGATAAATCTTGTAACGAGATAATTAACCAGTGGGACAAAAAAAATTCAAATAGGTCTTTTCCTGAAAATGATTACAATACAATATTTTATCTTTATTCATTGAAATATTCTGCAAATGTCAAAATTGCGATGTAATGTTTTGTAATTTTCGGGGGAATAAATGCGCCAATAGCCCCCTGGCTGCGCGCCTGCCCTGTATTAATATTATCTTCTGTTAATTTCGTGCACATATGATATTATGTAGAATAGAGACTTCAAAATATCACCTCCATACACATTTATGCGCGCTGATTTGTCGATGCATAAACGTAACTGAAAATCTAACGGAGCTTGGGTACTATCCACCGTAGAACCACCTACGATAAGGCTTGGTTTTATTAACATAAAAGGTAATGTTTGTAAAATTACTAAATTTACCTTGTGCAGTATCAGATTTAAGTTGTAAGATTTTATGCAGGGTTAAACCAAGAGTGTGATTTCGAATCGCTTCATGGGCTTTGTCCTGGTTGGATTCAAAGCTCCAATGACGATTTTGACTGGATGACTATGAAAGGACCAACTCCATCAGGAAAAAATGATTCTACTGGTCCTGACACAGATCACACTTTACAAACAGCAGGTGCTTTTAGTGTAGATTTAAATATGTACAGAAAACATTGTGGTGCAAGTCGCCTAAAATCTGTTCTGGGCCTGCCATTAGTGGATGTAAAATCTCTCCAAGTTAGTGTTTTCCATTGTGTTGGTCACAGAACCAGGTTGCGTCGCTTGAAATTTTCTGTGGGGCGATTCTTATCGTAATGAAGGATGTCAAGTTATTGATTCTTTTCTGGTGCAATGAAAGTTACTTAATAAAGCACTAGTTTACAGCAAGCATGCTCATTACAGAAATGTTTGCTGAAACAGTGCTAGTTTGCAGCAAACATGCTCATTGCAGAAATGTTTGCTGAAACATAATATAATAGACATGGCATTCACAAATAGCTGGGTTGTTTACAAGCACGTTTGCAATTCCAGCCTAAATCGCAGAATGTTTATACAGAGACTTAGGGCAGAATTGACCGGGGGCATTCCAAACAAAAGGCTGCTAATTGCAATGCAGCTTTTGCAAAGTGCGCTCCAAAACCTAAGAAACCCAAAACTTGCTTTGTCAAAGACTGCAGAAACAGAACAACAGATATTGACGTGATTTGCAAAAAAACTGGTAAAAGGCGGACTAAACAAGACAACATTTTGCACTATTAAAACGTATATTTCCCATTTATTTACTTATATTTCAACTCTTGTCTTTTTTGTTTTGAGTGATTGTTCACGAAAAAAACCGTGTGTGATTTTTTCATCTCAATTCAAATGCTGATCTTAGTGTTTCACTCCGGGCTTGGTTATTTTAGGTTGTTGCGAATGCAGGTAGTGTTAAGTGTTAAAAAGAAACGTGACATTGTAGTGACATTGTAGTCACTTACACAATTATACGCAGACTCAAGCTTTTTGAAAAGCAATGTGAAAGGAAGATATTTTTTGACAAATATCCGGTGTCTTCATCTGACAAAAAAACATAAAACAAACCAAAATGCTGCTTTGAGCGAACCTCAGGTCTATCAACGTTGTACATCTTCGGAGAAGCTTTTACGACTTCATCGTTTATCGATGCGAGAAAGGAATAAGGAAAATCAGCAATTGTGTCTTTAACACACAAACACTTTTAGAGATTCGATTTAGGGTTTCCTTCAATTTTTAACTCTGATTTTAAAAAAGCTGATTTAAACCTGAAATTTGGCATGAAGGCAAAGTTCTATGTAAAAATAAAAGCAGCAATTTTTTGTGTTTATTTTTTACCTGTACCGGTGGTGGGGCATACCTCTTCCTACAGTACTATGCATCAGGTATAAACATCCCTGCAGTATTGAAAAGCAAACACCATTTAACTTCATGATGAACATGTTTTGAAAGAAAACATTTTCTTTTTAACCAAATCTGATTAGTTTCATGCAGTGTCTGATAGGTGTGAAGCAGTACAAACATAGGGCGAAGTTGTATTCAAGCTCATTACAGCAGCGTTTCCTGAAACAGTTGAAGATACTTTTCAGTGCCTAACAGTTTCTTCACAGAACATACGATTCCTCGGAACAAAATGCGTTGATATTTGCACCGATGTTAAACTTACTAGCAATGACTTTAAGAAGGGTGTAATAAAACGGATCAGCGGCAAAGCAACCAATGCATAATCGAGTCACTGTTTTCTTTACAAAAGCTCTTGTACCAAAACATTTATCTGAGAAGCTGAACGAAAAACTAAATGTCCTTGTAGAACGTACGAACTTTATTGAAGCAGGGTTTAAAATCAACGTTTACCTTCGTCTCAGTGCGACGAGATGGATGCAGATAATAACGCATTGCTGCTGCACACATACGTTATATGGCTGTCACAGGTTCGTGTCCAGATAAGCGTGTTTCCTATCTGTGAGAAAAATTTGTATGTTCTAAGCAACAGAATGACGTGACAAATGGCTGCAAAATTTCATCACGAATATTTTATTACAAAGATTGCTTATCGTCGTGCTGACATAGTTAACTCCTTAAATAAACAGTCTGATTGGAACAACGCAAGGTCGTTTGCCACTGATCACTTGTCAAGCGTTTACTGTTGCGGGCCTGAGTTGAATAAAACCAGGGGATGTAATCGGAAAGCAACATTTTCAATTTTGAATACAAAATTCAACACCATTGAGAATTTTAATTTTCTGATATTGCAAGAAAAGATGTTGGTTTTGAAATTTTCACTTTTGCAGGAATTAGAAAGTCAGAACCGGAAGTATAAACAAGTAATAAACTGTTTGAAATAATGGAAATTACCAGAGAGTAACAAAAAGTTACCAACCATCTGGAGTACTTGCAAAACAATGACTGACAGCAAGGAGAAGTTCAAATACGTGACATTGGTTGCTAGCCATGATTCAAAAGATCTATTTTAAATACATCTGAATGCTAATTGCACCAACGTGTTTGCTAAACACTTTGCGACTACAACAAAACCTCTAAGAACATGGCTACAATTTCAGAACCTTGAGATGATTCTGATTTTTCCTTTTGAAAAGTCAGTCTTTTGATCAAACTTGGTCAATTCATATCATGCTCTCCAGAAGGACGTTAACAATACCTTTCAGTTGCGAAATATTTTTGCTGCTAACACTGCGTATTCGTCAACAATTCCCCGCACCTGGACTCGAGCTTTAACAGCATATAATTTGCTAAACCACACGTCAAAGTTGATCTACACATGCTTTGAAAAGTTCTTTGCCAGGAACATTAATAAACACTCTTGCTTGTGGCACTGACTTTTCAATTGATCTTTGTACTCATACTATACAGCTACGTTAGATTTCAGGGCATCCACTGACAAACAGCTTTGTATGTATTAATCTAGAACAGGGGTGGGCAATTAAATTGGCTAGGGGGCCACTTTGAGGAGGCTGTACTTAGTGTAGGGCCGTGCCTTCTCTTCTCATGCAGTGTTTCTGAACATTGTTTGGTTCGTGACCCCCTTTGGTATTTTTACACACCCTGTGACCCCTTACTACTCGTTTTTCAACACATACGATATTATAACCATTATGATACAAAATGCTATTCTAGAAAAATGCAAGATGCTACCACAACATTTTTACCAAAAAAAGAGAATTTCATAACGTTTAATTTCAAACGGCAATTGAATTTCACAAACATTTTCAATGCGACGGCTGACTTTGCAACCGTATGACCAACTTCGAAATTCGTGGTTGAGTGCTTGACAGTGCTAATCTTTCATCATGCTCGACTATCCTTTGATTTCGTGCCTCCGTTAGATGTAAGCTAGAGCTGAAAAACACCCTCGAATAGATATATTATGGCATTAAAAACAATGTTCGGAAAGCCAGTTCAGACAGTTGTGGGAATGATTCAAGCACAGCTCACCAGAAACCTGAAAATGGCATTTTATGAAAAATATCACGTGCTGATGAATGATTCCGAAGATCAAAAAATTGGTCCTGAACTTCATCGAGAATATTGGCTATAGCCAGAGAGGAAGAGAACGGATTTCGTGCAAATGCATTTTCTTCCTCCTCCTGCTCAGGAAAATATTATTGGAACTCAATTTCAAGAGATTGAAGGTGGTCTATTACAGATGTCTTCAAATTCTTAGCAAGTTCCTCAGTTTTTTCAACAACACTTGGCAATTTCTCAAGCACAGCAACGTTCCTTACATTAATTTACGAAGTCAGTTTTGCAACGTCTTATAAAATGCTTGCAGATTCGTCGCGAAGCTGGATGATGTCTGTACCTTTCCTTTTAGGTTTAGATTTACGTTTTTCAACCTTTCAAAAAATTTAGCCACACAGGCAAGGATTCTTCAACCAAATCTTGCCACTAACGTAATAAAACTCGCTTGCTTTCAGTTCTGAGAATAACTTTTATTTCATCCTTCATAACAAAAACGCGGTTTAGAATGTTTCCTTTCGATAGCCAGCGTACAGACGTGTGGATTAGAAAAACTCGTGTGCTGAAATCATGTGTTTGCAGAATTCGTTAAAACAGACAAGTGTTAAGGCTTCCAGATTTGATGTAATTGATAAAAATCGTGGAATCCAGCAAGCACATTTTGCAGACTAGTAGCTGTCATATATCCACTGCAACTCTGCAAAATCAAAACAGATTATACTTCTCCAGAACATCTGCCCTTGTATTTTGCAGTTCATCACAAAATAGGATCTCCTCTTTAAATGTCTCCTGAATGAATATATCTCATGAAAATAAGCGGCTGAGCACATGAAGTAACATCGGTAGACTCACCCACAGAAAGCATTGGAGTTGGAGATGTTTTCATTTCATTTATCACCTGGTCTTTCACATCTTCCGGCATATCTCAAATGCTCCTCTGATTAGTATCGCTGGAAAGAGCTATTCGTCTCATGTTTGCCTCGCTAGCTTCTCTAAGAAGTTGTTTTACTGTTTTCAACAAACAGGGGCTTCACAAGTGTTTTTCCAATCGTATGAGGTTATTTGCTTGGCAATTTCAAGTGCGACTTCATATGATGCCTGTATTGGTGGAAACTTCCTTCAAATTCGCTTCATAGCGTCAGAAGAATTCTCTAACTCCTTGTGGCGTGATTGGAATGCTTTGTATTTAAACGCCGTATCAATTTCGAAGGTTTCATAGACTTAACACTGAGAGCCTTCATACCACTGCGATATGTTTCTTCCTGAATGTTGACTGCAACTTCACAACAGTAAGCTGTTGGTATAGATAGGTTATCTTAGTCAACAACTGGTTTAAAACTAGAATAAAATCTTTGTGACATGTTGGAAGGCTTTGGCTCTAAATGCTGTATGAGCTTTCAAGGTTTCACAAACTCAGCATCAGTACAAAAAGCACACTGTGGCTTCACTGTGTTTTTTCCAAATATGGAGGTAAAAACAAATTTAACATACTTGTGTTTCTTGTCGATGGCAACAATAGAAATAAAAGTATCATAATACTATTGGAGGTAGAATATGTTTCTACCTGACTGCTCGCTGCAATTTCACAATAATAAGTTGCTGATATCAGCAGTTTTAGAACAAGCACAACCGAATACATCAACTGACACAAGCAATATACCGCTTGTGGTTTACTTCACCTCGGATTTCGACAATAGACGTGCAAGATTGTGGATGATAAAACTAACGGATTGGACTGTACAACGGTGGTCTGATGATGGAAAGACGTATCTGCTCTTCTGGTTGCGATTTCGGATGCATACATTGCCAATCATAATTTGCAAAATATAGTGATGTTTGAATTGGCATATCTAATGTTATAAACTTCCCGTAGTAAATTAGGGTACGTGCAACAAACAAGCTCCTCCGTTAAGCACGTTCATTGCGATGGCCAGATTTTGCGATTTGAACTTCAGTGTTAAGAGAAACACGATTTTGAGATTCGAACTTCAGTGTCAGGAGAAACACGACAAGTTAAACTCATCGTTACATTGAAATCTTTGCTCACCCTAAAAACTTCGAGAGCTCAGGTTGAGAAAGGCTGCTCTAGCAGAAATAGAAGCAAGTATCGGTTCCAATTAGCCTGAACAACATTTACTGTGATAAGTTCGAGGAAATTTCAGGATTTCAAAATTTCATGTGTTTCCTGAATGCTTCCGCGGGCCACTGAAAACGCTGTGGCGGGCCACATGTGGCCCGCGTGCCGCTAATTGCCCACCCCTGATCTAGAACTATCAGACCATATGCTCCATTAGGAATGTGGGTTTGTAACACTCCAAAACAATACAATCTGAGCTTTGTTCTTTGCACCAGCGTTGTAAGTCCGCCGGGAGTTTAGGGTCTGACTGGGTTCGGGCTTAAGTTTGTCAAAAATTTTCGGGCCGTTTTTGGGCTCAGAGTAACAGTTTTTTTCTTTCGTGAGGTACATTTGTTCTGCTCACCGCGGTGACTTCTGTGAATGAAGTGATTGTGATTTTTCTTCAGCTAATTCTGTTTGCAAACACAGCTGCTTTCTTTTCTTCTCTGCTCGAATTAGTCTCACAATCTTTGAGAAGGCGACAGCTCTAAGGAAATTAGCATGCTATGGCGTTGCTTTGAAAAGATCAACCACCTACGGCTTACGCAATTCGTGACTTGTAAACGATGGCCTACAAATCAGTTTTTCATGCCTACAGCGCCATCATGGACAACTTCATGAAAGTTTCTTTTTTCTTGAGCAACAATACATTCCGCAGAAATATCGTTGAGTAACAAGCTAAGTTTGTGCCAGTTCAAAAGTCAATGTTTTGGTCATGGTGATTGCTATTGCAACAGCAATGATCTTGATCAAAACATTGGGTTTTGCAGGATTTTTCACATCTTCAGTCCGAAGATGTTTTAAATACACGAAACTAGTTTCCCTGTGAAATAAATTGCAATGTATCCACTTGCGTACGTCACTACTGTGGCTTACTACTATTGCAGGAATATTGACTCCCGCTATAGGCAGATTACTGTATGGTGCAAAAAATAGGACGCAGTCACGATTTGGAGTTCGCCGCAGTGTTTCAACCGCAACAGCAAGCCGTATCAGAAGTGCGGCGAGGGATGTTGAACTTTTTGCAAAGTTACTCAAAGTGTTTCGAAAAACTGGTTGAATTCTGGAGCATTTGAAGCATCGGAGAACTTACAACTTGTGTGTTACTTCTAGCTTTCATCTAAACGTTTATACCGAATGTCTTAATGAGGCAGCAAGATGGCTGAACTTACATTAAGTTACAGGCTACTCACTAATTTTCCTCCTGGCAATGACCCATATGAAATTTACCCTCTCCAACAAATTTTTGCGAAATTGTCGGAGTGTATGTAAATCTTCTACCTTTGTTTTATTGAACCAGAAAAAACATATGACCAGGTTCTTTGAAAAAACTTTTCAAATTTTTGCCGAAGTGTACCTTTGACAGCCTCCTGTTGGTTTGCATTCCAGTACAGAAATGTGTATCTGGGATAACAGCATTAGGTGAAAACGCATAGCTGTAGGTGTAAAACCACAAGGGTGTGTTCTGTCAGCACTAATGTTCATAGTTTCTGCCTATTGGACACATAAATCACAGCCAATTTGAGGATGTTATAGATGTTGGAAGTTTCACTAAGACAGTATTTCCATGCACTATGTGGAGTAACAATGCCTCTAGAAATTATCTTTGGAAGCCAGGAAGATGAAGCTAAGGCATTATATGCTCTGGCCCTTCGATTCCCATGCATTGGTTCCTCTGGCATGAAAGAATTAACTTTGCAAGGCACGAAAATAGTATATTATCGTTTGATTAATAACCTGTTTAGCCCAATAGCGTATTTATGCAAATTGGCGCCCACGGAAAATTTTGAAGGTGCGCCCTTTTCCATAAATTTCAATATTATTCATAGGCCTAATTTTTGCGAAAGATAAATCATTAAAATAATAAATTTGTCATCTAATTAGTGACGCGCATGAATGGATTAACGAGATTCCCGCTGTCCCTATCTACTATCTAGCGAAACCACAGCAAAGGGAACGGGCTTGGCAGAATCAGCGGGGAAAGAAGACCTTGTTGAGCTTGAGTAGTCTGATTTTGAAGAGACATGAGAGGCGTAGGATAAGTGGGAGGCTTCGGCCGTCGCGAAGAACCACTACTCACATCGTATTTTTACTGATCCAGTAAAGCGCAAAGAGGCTTTCGGGCCACGGTTCTAGCATTAAGCGCGGCCGGTTTCGGTCGGCGCGCGATCCGCTATTCGCGATCCGCGATCCGCTCGGAGCGCGATCCACAATCCTTTAGCAGGATCTAGCAGTTTTTCGTGGCATCATTTAGCAGTTTTAGTTGAGAATCATTTGGCAACACTGGTGGCGCTGGTTCTTGTTAAATACCGAGCTTATGTGAAATGCGGCAACACTTCTGACATGTAGCTTATTACGGTTTAATGGGTGGTATCTATGGCGATACGCTACACATAAATTCTGATCAACGTTATTTGATGTATATGAGGTAACAAAGTCACAACTACTTTCTTCAATATAGTATATTTGCTTCCGAAAGACCTCACGTTGGAACATGGGGGCGCCAAACTTGCTTCTTTCGCCGGGCGCCCTCTAACCTCGTTACGCCCCCTGATCAGACCCAAACGCGCTTTTGCCATTTTCTTGCTGTTGCCCTTTTCTTTGTTTCTACGAGGTAGATCTCTATGGTTGCCACTTGGCAAAGTGATATTTGCTTACTTATTCATACTTATTTAATAAGATCTTCTCTGATTCGCATAGCATGGGAGCAGTACAAACTTGCGCAATTACACAACAGCAATCCGATTTCTGAATAACTTGTTAAAGAAAATTGAAATGGAAAAAGTCACATATAAAAACACCAAGTGAGCTTTGCCTAACAGAAACGCTTACAAAATTGTATTGCTCAGAATAGGCCACTATGTTTTTATTGTAGGATAATGCTGTTAGACCTACCTTCACATTTAAGCTTTGGTCAGGTGCATTTCAAACACGAGCAGCCACAATTATTTCTTCTGATTCACGCGTAACAATCGGTACGATTCAGCAGGACACAGCCAACATGCTTTGAGTACATTGACACAATTGTCGGCATGCGGCTTGACCAACGGTCATATTGAGATTCATTGAAACTCTTTGGAAGACCGTTGCGTTATCAACACGGAATCTGATTAGGTGAATAAAATAGAATTTCATGAAAAATTAAGACATGAAACTTTGACGAATATTTGTCGAAGTGATCATATACTGGCAATTGACTCTATGCGTACTACAGTTTGTTGGAGGCCCCCTTGGACCTTGAGGCCCTACGTTTAAGCCTACATAGCCTATTGTTAATTCCAGCCTTGACTGTGAGTCTAAGGAACTAGAGCGACTTGCATTCTACACAACCCAACAAATTGTGGGAGATTGATAAAGGGAATGTTGAGACAAAACCAATTGCATGAGATATATCGCGCCGTGGTAACAAAACGGGAGCTTTCAAACACCGGAAACCATGTTTTAAATTGGTCCTTGTTTCGATCACCTATGTCCTTGAATCTTGGTTAATGACTGAAGGACGTTTGTCTCGAGAACAGAGGCTAAAATTTTTTTTTTCGAAAATTTCACCGCGTGAAACTTCACAACATAGAGCGCATCTGAGAAGTTCGTGTGACCCTCCATATCGAGTCACTTCTCCGAATATAGTGATCCAAGCTACTATGTGGTGATTCTGGCACGTGAGCAAAATATCCCATCTGCGAAAGATTGGCTATGGAGAAGTTCTCTTGGCTATATCCAAAGGAAAGCGGTCCATGTGGTCGACAAAGGACCAGATGAAGTGATTATATCTCCAACATGGCTTGGTCCCGTCTTGCTGTGAAGCCAACAGAGCTATTTGAAATTTCTGAAAACTTGCTGTGCCGGTGACCCTCTAAAGAGGAAAGGCGCTTGGGAATAGTTAGTTAACTGGGATCAGGAAGCAAGGCGACAAAATGACACTCATGTCTCGAATGACCCTTTCATTCAATAAAGTTATAGTTTCCGAATTCACTAACCGCTACTGGATAGTTGATGGAATGTCATAACTTTTCCTTGATTTATCATAAAATGAAAATGTACAACCAGCCACGCAGTGCTGTCGTTTAAAACAGTGTATCAGCAGCGTTTCGTGACAGGTTTATCGCCGGTCATCGATCGATTGATCTCATTCAGTGCGCAAAGTTTAATTAAACAGTCTTGAACAGAGGCTCCCAATCTGTGGTATGCGTACCACTAGTGGTACGTAAGGGTCTTCCCAGGTGGTACGCGAGCTGTTTTTATCGTTCATATACAAAATCATTTTGAAATAACCGAAAACGTTTCCGTTATTTCGGTCAGAATGTCTGAAAATATAGGCTAAAAAACACTGTTACGGCGAGTTTTCATACAACTGTGAGACAAATGACCGAAACGTTTCCGTGACAAAATATCGGAGCAAAAATGATCGAAATGTCTCAGCGAAAAAAACTGTGCACGAGTAACTTCCATTTTTTCACAAAAACCTGGGTTCACAGCTTTCTGGTTTACGTATAGGGTTGTGTTTCTAAATAAATAAATTTTCTTGAGGCCGCTATTGCTATTGTTTCGCAACATTATGACTTTTGATGCGCTGTTAGCAAATTTACGCCACGCATCGACCAATTGGTGGAAGGTACACAAAAACTCATTAAATTTAGTTGTGGTCTTTTGTTGTTATTTTAATGTACGTTATTCTTCTGAAAAACTAAGATTCGTTCAAATTAGTTGTTCTGGAAGAAGTGGTACGCGTTGACAACATGGCGTGCCCAAGTGGTACGAGATCGTAAAAGGTTTGGGAATCCCTGGTCTTGAAGGACGTATTTGAATAAGAGCTGAAGAGTCTATTTGAATAAGAGGTGATGATGCCTACATCGTCGGGGAAATATATACTCTGTAAGATCTTAGTGTCTGATTCTTTGCTGAGAAGGGATTTCTTGCGATAGACAGTATCTTTAAGAAACTGCATACTTTTCTGCTTCTCTGTCACTCGCAAAAGACAATGTATGAAGTTCTGTCTCATAAAATCAACATTTTTAATACAGATCAGCAAGAAAACAGCGAGCAAGTTGTGATTCGGATTTGTTGGGTAAAACATAATTTTGTTTTAAAAACAGATACAAGTAAACCTGTTGCTGCTAAAAGTTTGCTGCATGCAAAAGGAAGCAAATAATATAAGCGCTCAAACAATATTTTTATCTAAAGAGTTTGTCCAACTGCACAAGGGAAAAGAGAGCAGTGATTTATCAGAAATCGAGTTGATAACAGTAACTTTGTATGTTTGATGTTTGCCAGACTCTGATACAGAGAAGCTGGTTGACGTCCAGGGTGGCGGAGTCGGAGGTAATATGTCCGGCCAATCCAAAATTCCTTTACGGACTCCGACCTACCAAAATATGCGACACCGATTCCTCATAACATGAATGAATTTTGGCTGTTAACAATTTTGTAACAACTGGAGCCTGTGACAAGGACACTTCACATTTTGCGACAATTCTTTCTGTAAGCCGCCATAGCGTTTGTTTCACTCATTTTTATACACAATTTTTTTATTAGTTACTTAACGTAATTAAAACGTAGCAAGCTTGCACAGATTTGAAAAAACACACAAACAATTAATATTTTGTGTGGCCGCCCTTGCTTTCGATGACTCCTTGCAGACCATGTGGCATGCTGCATATCAGTTTGCAGCAATAGTCTGGAGTGATGTCTATGATCCAAACTTATTTTATTGCTATTTGAAGTGCATCAAGGCTTGGTGGATGCTTTTCTGAAATTTTCTTCTTCATACAGATCCATAAGTGTTCTATAGGATCAGTGGCGGTTCCAAGGGCGGGGGCTGGGTGGGCCACGGCCCCCAAAATTTTTGGTTGACCCCCTGTTTGGTTCCCCAGTTTTTTTCTTAATTTCCCGTTTAAGTTCATTTGGTTGACATGTACATTAGATCAGTGCTTGTCAACCGGGTGTATCGTACACCCCAGGGTGTACCAGAATTTTCCAGGGGTGTACCACCGAGATGGGGTGTACAGGGGTGTATCATATGTGTGTTCTCCAAGAACAGTCACATCGCCTCACATTCAATGTTCTTTGCGTTAGCACAGTGTGCCAACATTTCACAGGCCCTAAAATCATAT
>JGI24022J15233_10000632_pt1 | contig 24093 bp, 11 predicted proteins | sample Ectturendosymbi2_FD_15233 | JGI IMG/M metagenome (IMG submission 15233)
CCTTGAAGAGTGTCAGACGAAAAGCTTTGGGATGAATCTCTTACTTCACGCCATCTTCAAGTTCTGTACCACCAAACGTCTTTTCAAGTAACATATACGTAGCATTTATCAAAATGTTACCGAAGAAAACCGAACTCCTTGCTCAGACGACCTGAAACCGTGCTAATAATAATATCTGTACCGCTTTTTTTCGCAGATTGCCACGTAATTTACGAAAAGTTCTTAGTGCAGGATCGCATGACAGCTCGTCTGATGGTGTGATTATAATTCCCTGAAGATTTGCGGTACCCACCGCAAAGCTTTTTTCCATGCTTTTTAAACTTTTTGTTTGCCGTTTGTATGAACAAATACTGTGGTTTATTATAGCTTATTTGTTTTGAGGTCGCTACACTACTACAGATCGGGTGTGATCGTTCTGACTAGAAAGTAACATGTTGTGATAGTCAAACAACGTTTCTCTTCTACATGTAACACAACGCCTGTCGAGCTATGATACCACAGCCTAAGCGATGAAAACCAAGGGAGTATCAGAGATCCACTGTTACAGTCCGGTGTCGTAACTCGTAACAATCGCGCTTAGTTGTGCTATAAAGAGCACTGTTCTCGGAAAAGTAAGTCTTGCTTTCAGTGAATTTCGCAAAATCGTTAGTATTTAGGAAGGGACCCGGAGCCACCTCTAAAATAGCCATAGCTCCAGCTCTACAGGTTACTTAAACTGAGCACCGGCGCTCCGCAGCCCTGACAAAAAGCAATGGTCAGTAGCACAAACTATGAAGATGTAACAATGTGCCAAAATGACCTATAGTGCTAGGATTTGACATGTTAGAGCTGATGCACAGTAATAGAAAAACTATCTGCATTGTGCAGATTTGTAGTCTAGTCAACGCTTGCATAGGCCAACCTCTGCTCCATTTTGGAGCTATCCTGAACAATGTTGGCAGTTTGCATTTATAATTGCAGCCTAAATATAACATTAAAATGTTTTGCAGCTATATTGCATTCATTTTGCAATGGAATAGTAAGTTGTGTGTAATGTATGTTCATCTCATTAAATGTTTTGGTATGGTATGCTTTTATGTTTATATTAATGGCTTAGTTTAGCACAATCATAGTTCAGAGTTTATGTTCAAACAACAGGTGATAAACTGCTGACCTTGGATATTTCAAATCAATTTCTAATATAAAGATGGAAAATTAATACTCAATTACAATAATTATTAGATATCTGAATAATGATTGCAAGTTCCGAATAGTGTTTCAACAGTTAAATTTTATAACTGCATTTGGAACCCATGGTACCTAAATATGTAAATTTGATATAGTGATATGAGTTACTTGGAAAATTTCGGAGTGTGAACAGGAGTCGCAGTTGATGTTTCCAACTTCATTTAGAACCCACCATGGTACCTAAAGATGTAGGCAGGGCTTTTTTTTAAGGCGTTTTAGGGACCCGATTCGGATCCCTAGAATTTCAAATCGGGTTCCTAGAATCAGAGAAAATCGGGTCCCTAGAATCAGAGAAATCGGGTCTTTACAGGTCCACACCGGGTACCTAACATTTTCTTTGAAAAAAAACTGGATGTAGGCTATATTTCATACGAGTTACTTTGAAAATTTCTTGAGTGTTAACAGGAGTCGGCGTTGATGTTTTCAAATTTTTCAGAGTCGGATTCTTTAAGCAAGAAACAAAAGGTCTAAAATATGTCTCTGGGCCACATTTGAAAAAGGCACACTTACTAAGTGCCATGTAAACACAGTAATAGTGAATAAACATAATTTTCCGATACAACAGACCAAAACCAAAGGGGAGTTACCAGTGAAATAAATAAATACCTCCCGTAAAAAATACGTCTTACTATTACAGGCTTTTACTTTTTCAGACTTGTTGCAGTTGACTGCATCGCCTTGAACTACTGAGGCAACCACAAGAGAAAGATGGCAATTCGGGACATTAACTAACATGAAAGCAACCAGCAGCAATAGAGCTCCCTCGACGAGTTCACACTACTACTAGGTTGCACTGTCATTATATAGGGATATCATTATATAGAAGTGAATTACGATAATTCGCTTGTGGTGACTATCACAGTGACTTGTTACTCATGGCCACCACTTAGCGGTGACCATTTATTCACGTGTGGCGCCATCTTCTGGCCGCCACACACTCGATTTATTCTTTCATTTTCCCAAAAACTGACTCGAGTTGAGTTACTGTTGGTTATGCACATCTCTGAGAAGTACTTTATTAGAAATTCAAACTCAAGCCGCAGTAAGCCAATGGATTGTGCTGTAAGAAGCATCAGTAACTGTTTTTTTTTAAGATCAGGGTTCGAAAGAATCACAGCAATAAAAGTATTTAGTCCCAGATGCCTTACTATGACTCGAGTCGCGCATACATTGCATATTTAGTCACTATCAAATTCCATTTTTCAATGATACACGATAGCATTAAAGCGTTGGGCACGAATTGTTGACCCGGATAAGACTCGTGAAAGTTTGTGACTCAATTTAAACTGACTCGAAGACTGATGTAAACCTTTGGGTATCGACGAGCCAATCAACCCGATCATGGGATTTAATCATGAAATACACATTAATTCGTTTTGTGGTTTCCAACCACCAAACAAGCACATTCTAACAAAAAAAATTGCTGATAGATTCGGATCGACTGCCTGGCCTTTGTGGAGGCTAATTCCTTCTCGGCCGAACAAGCAGAATCATTCTACTTGGTTCCCAATTCGGGGATTCCCAAAAATTGTTCAAAGCAATTGTGGTGCCAGACAAACCGCTCTCTGTGCAAAGTGAAAATGCAGATTCGCCTCGAATATTTGACCACTCTGTGTTTTATATATCATCACATAGCAACTGGTAAGCAGCTTTGATAATGATATATTTACGTAGCAACTCAAATTTCCATTTGCTTAAAGCAGTCCAACATGGCGCACAGCATCTGAAAGTGAGTGCAACGGCAGCCCGAAGTCAATCACTTAGTTCTCTTGCTTAAGTTGTGGGCGCAGTCTAGGACTAATGTAATGTGTATCCACCAGGCCGATGAATAAACGTTTAAATTAATTACAAAGCAAAAGGCAGGATACCATATTCTAAGCCAGGGATCACCAACCTTTTTGACGGTATTACAAAAAGCAAAGTGCAGAATTATTCTGTATTCTGAGAATACCATATTCTAAGCCAGGGATCACCAACCTTTTTGAAGCTGAGAGCTACTTCTTGTGTTCAGATTAATGCGAAGAGCTACTAGTTTGACACACACTTCTGAAATGAAAATGTAATGTTTCTCAATTAATCTTTAAATTATTTTAGTATTAACAATTAAGATATTCCGCAATGTTAAGACACTGTACTGTTCACGCTAATGTTATTTTTAGAACATGCCAAAATTTCAACTGAAATTTTTGTGGAGACCAAATATTTTGAATTTTAGCGAGCTGCATTATTTTGTTTGGGACAACACCTCTCAAAGCACAAAACGACAAAAAATGCTAGAAATTTGACGAGAATAGTCCCCTGGCTACGCCTATGCCTGCGGGCGACCTGGTGCCCGCGGCCACTTCGTTGGTGACTCCTGTTCTAAGCTCTTCAATTAAACAGTGGCAGTACTACTTGTTCATTAGCAACCAAAACAAATTGCATCCCCAGGTTAAGCCAACGCCAACAGAAGTTTTTTCTTGAACGAAACCTATTGCAACAGAATTGAGAAAGGTCTTACCTGTTTACTTTGTTTAAAGAGTATAGCCTGTCATAAAGTGCAATTTTTATGAAACATCAACGTTCAGAGAAAACCGCACACAAAAATTGGACGAAGTAGCCTACACAGGGCACTTGTCCAGTAAACCATTAGCTGGTTTCATCATCTACTTCATCACTGCTGGCAGGAAAAGGACTTGTAATACATCAGTAAATCACTAACACTTCTCAACAACTTCATTTCTTTCCTGTGTTTTTAATATATATACCCATATTATTTGTAATATACATAGACATCGTTGTCTACATTATGTACTGGTGCTGGATGGATATAAATGTACGATAGACATCAGATGTGCAATTAATTACACATTTTGATGTAATTGTAGAGTTCAGACTTTTTATTCTTGTCCAATTGTAATTTTCAAAAAGTCTTGAGTAAATTACAATTACATTTTCAATTCTCAGCTTGTGCTTCCAAAAACTTCGCAGAGTTATGAACAAATGCAAAAACAAAACCAGAGTTACACTTGTCATGTGACCTGTCGCAGTTCTATTTGCGAAATAGAACCACATCACATTTGTATAGAGCAAGATAGTATTTGCTGCAGGGCTCTGTGGCCATGAATAAAGCACTAATATGGACAGTTTCAAGGGGGTAACATGTGGCTGCAATATCCAAATAACTGTTTGTTGATCTGCCTTACTGTATGCAAGGCTAAGAGATGACAAAGGTGTGCTGTGTTATATAATGCATGGAAGGTTTTTGCATAAAGGGTTTTCAACTGTTTGGGTTTGAAGCAGTGCTAACTTTTTAGGAGAGAATGGTAAGTAAATTTTTTAGCCAAGATAGATGTCAAATGTTAGGTTTGCCATTAAAGGAACTTTTATATGTAAGTTATTCAATCATTATTCATTGTAACAGAAGTAGTAAACTTGGGAAATTAGAAATCATTAGAAAAATTTAAGCTCTTGAAAATGAAGAATCAAGACTCTTTACACCACTATCGAATCGCTTACCACCAAACTATTTACCATCCAAATCATTTCCAACTTTACCCAGTATTGAGGCACACTGTAAAAACTGTTAAAAACAATTCAAATTTTCAAATCAACATGCAAATTGATCACACATTTGACATACAGTATCTGTATGTACTGTATTTTTCAGACCGTAAGGCATAGTATCAAAAATTGAATGCTAGCTGTCCCTTTTTTCTACATGAGGTGCATTAAATGTAGCAAAACATAGGTAAGTCAAACTGTATTTAACTCTTTCACAATAACTCTTAAGTGCCAGAGTTGCCACTTGGAGTTTAATCTGTCATTGCATACAAGCGAGTTTAATCTGTCACACATGCCTAATCTGCTAGACACAAATAGAATGAAATGTGAGCCATTGTAGTCAGGAGCCCTGCGGAATCTGTGGTATGTGCAAGCTACTCTTGGAACCACATTCACTGCTCATTGCAATTGTTGTTGGTTTATTGCATAACATGATGGTCTGTTCGCAAAAAAATCGTAACTAGCAATTAAATGAATAGCATCCTTTACCACATACAAGTGGTTCTAGATGAGAAAGCACAACCGGATTCATACATTAAGCGCACCACATAATAAGGCTCACATTCGATTTTTGAGAAAATTAAAGGATTTTAAGTGTGCCCTATGGTCCGCAAAATACAGTATTGTTTTCATCTTTTTAATGTCAAAAATTTTTGTAACTGTGATTTATGATTAATTACAAACTTAAGGAGTTAATGTAATTGAAAAATTTGGAGAAGCTGTAACTGAAATAATGTAATTGATCCAACTCTGGCAGACATTGTTCCAACTTGGAAGCTAGTCTGTTTACCAGGGCCATAACCAGCTTGGGGCATCAGGGGGAGCGATGAGTTTTCTAAGAGGGCCCACATTTTTTAAACTGTGTCCAACACATTTTTCCAAAGGGGGCAAAAAATTTTCTAGGTGAGCTTCACCCCCTGTTTACGCACCTACTGTTTACTTTGGTTTGCTTTATTTATTTGTATGTTTCATTCAACTCATGGTCCATATCACAATGGTAATTGAATTACACAAGAACATAAAAATGGTCAGTCATAATACATTGAAGAGTAGGTGTTAGTTGATAAACACAGTCAGCACCAAGAGAGGAGCGAAACACTGAAACAGCGATCAAGCTATCACTGCATTCACTCATTGTCATACAGGAATTCAGCAGGAGAGAAACAATTTTCTTTTGCTTGTTTGGTTTTTATGAGTTTCTTAAATGAACTTCATAGGGTACAAACACTTAAAATTCTATCAAGAATTTTTCAATTTGTTTCCAACTACCCTACTGTGGCATACCATACAAGGTCTAGTATTTTATTTAAACATCCACACAAGTTTGTTTTGCATTTTTTCTTGAAAAAATGTTGCTTTCAAACTAATGTACCAGATGGATTCTACAATTATGTTCTTACTCAATAAGCACAGCTACTTTACAGATGGCATACAACTATGCAGTGTTTATTGTCATCCCTAATGAGGTTTGATCAATATGTATTGCTGCATCACATATTTATTTCAATCAAACCTAATACTTCCAGGCATTGGTTATTTTTTTAAACTCTTCTATGTTGACAAAGAAAAAATGGAACAAAGTTTTCAGTTAAGCACAGTTTACGATTTGTGTGGTCATGCCAACTATGTCATAAAATCTACATTAGATAATAATCAAGTAAATAATATTGACCACCTTCCACATAAGTTGACCACAAAAAATATTGTGACTTATCTTTTTTGAATACTACAAGATCAAGCTTACACAGTTTTATATCATTGATTCCATTTTTTCTGCTGAGTGTGTGATGATTGGACAGTTACATTTAACAATTTTTGTCACTTTTTCCTTTTGTGAAATAGCACAAACTTATACAGATTGCATTCAATATCAACAGCTCTACCAATAAAACCATTTAGATCCACTTTAGTCAGTTATGTTAACCAGTTTTACTTCTGAATGTAAATGGAAAATGCTGATCAAAGGATGCTATCCTGATATGCCTTAAGAACATATGCAGTTGCAGTACCCAAAGCTTAAAGGAGCTGTGATTTCTGCTGCACTTCTCATCACCACAAAAATATATTTGCTTCCTCTATCAATCACTTTTGTTTCACTTCTTATGCACTGCAGAATTAGTTTTGCTTTGATCATTTCTATACTATGGTTTATTAGGTCTAAACAACAAACAACAAATTTTGTTAAAACATTGATGTGAAAAGTTAGGGTTTAACCTCCACTTTTGAGCAAACTTTGGGTCTGAAAGCATAAATACTAGATGAACTTCCATTCATCTTAAGCTGGTGGATTGGAATCAAACTGTGAACTCTGACAGACAGAAACGTTTTTATTGCACCACACAATTTTTTGATGAGAAGTAGTAGCTCAAGAAGGAAGTGCTAAAATATTTGATCAAAACTCACTGACACATCAAAAAGAAACAACTTTCAATCGGAGTGCATGTCAAATTCTTGTTGTAGCATCACAAACAGTTTGTAATGAATTTAACAAAAAGTTTACAGTGTGTTTCTATATTCGTGTTGTTTAGTAAAGCAACATTAATCAGCACAGGAGTTTCTTTGCAGGAGAAAAGTGGAAAGATAAACATCACAATGGAATCGGACAGGCATCTGACATGCTGCATTTGCGACAGAGAGATCCAATACACAAGGCACTTCGATATGATCGTCCAGTTCCACCATCTCATCAAGTTATCTTGGACCAGCTCATAGAAATTTATGAAAAAGCAATCAAGCCAATGGAAGATGCCTATCACTACAATGACCTTCCAGAACGAACTGATATGTCAGGTGAAATGAACTAGGACAGAAACACCCAATGTTCTTTGTGTTTCAGTTAATTAAATACCTGAAACAATTCTACCACCAACATTTGTTTACTCATATGAAACAGTATTTAAATTCATTTAACTTTTTGAAGGCAGTTGGACAAATCAAAGCCAATCCATTGGTTTTGTTTCTTGGCCCTTGGAGTACAGGAAAAACAACAATGTTGAAATATATTCTTGACACTGACATGTTACGAACAGGTAAGAAAAAGCTTGTATATAGCTAAAATATAATTCATGTTATGCATACAAGAACCTTTCAGTGTGTACTAACAACTATAGCAGAATCAGTTAGGTCAGGAGTCTGCGAATAGTGAGTTGCAACCCAAAGTTGGTTCGTGCAACCTTCCATTCTGGGTACCGAAATAATTTAAATTTACATTTGCCATTCTCATTAGACAAAACAAATGCAACCAGTTACTATTGTATGTGCTAATTTTCATACAGTTTTGTGCACCAAAACTGCTACTGTCAATAGTAGTCAGAAAATTTATATTTAGTTTAGAGTATACATTTTTCCACAAAATAACATGCTCATGAAATGTTTGGGTTGCAAGTATTCAGAAATATATTTTAGGGTTGCGCCCAAAAGTATTTTTGGCAGTCCCATGCAGTAGGTAGCTGGTTTTGTCATAAATGAAGCAAAATATGCTTCTTAGTTACAAAGTGCTGGTGGATTAATTGCTCATAAAATAGGTATTTGTCATGCAGTCCACAAGCAAGGTTAAGTATGCTTCGAAGATAAAATATGCAACTAAACAATTTGCAGTAATGATATTAAATACTGTAGTAGTAATGAATCAGAAAAGCAAGAATGTTTATGAAAAATGCACATCAGTAACACAAACTTTAGAGGTTGTAAATTGTAACTAAATAGTAGCAATAAAGAAAAATTATGATGTGGGTGAATTAGTAAATCCTAAACTACTAACAGCTACTTTAATCTTAATTTTTTTGTCACTGGTTTTGCAAATACCTAGATTAAATTACTGTTGTTGTCCTTAGGGTCACAGAATTTTGACTGGTTGGTGTAGGGTTTCAATCAAAGACTGTTGATGGCAAGTGTTGAATTTGACTGGGCTGTGTGGTTTCTTATGTAATTGGTTTACATCTTGTGGGGAACAAGTGATTACTGATTAAAAATAGCTTAACTTTCAGCTTGCTTGAATCTCAATCACATATTAAGATTTGTTTGAAGCCTTTAACTGAGAAAAGTCGCTCTTATTGTCTAAACACAGGACAAGGTCTTGCACAGAGCACTAAAATAGCCAATGGGTTTTGAAGAGAACCTGTAAGCTTATAATGCATTCTTCAGAATAAGTTATGAACAAAACCATTTGTTAATCCAAAACCAACCAAAAAGCTGAGAAATCTTCAACATAGCAAACAACACTGCAACTGAAACATTGGAAGTTAAGTCATGCTTGACCATGCATGGTATGTGCTGTGCTTGTCCTGGAAAGCTATAAACCATGTTAAAAAAACAGTAGGCTTATTTGTCTTTGTCTACAACAACCAATTATGACCCAGACTAATCATCTTTGAATTTACAAAATTCAATAAAATGCAACCGAATAAATGGGGATGAGTTTACTGTCAGTGTCATATATTCTCAGGGGCTGAGCCAACTACTTCAGAATTCACTATTGTCAGTTATGAAGAGAAAAACAAGAACACGGAAGGTGTTGTTCTTGTGTCTGACCCGTCAAGAGGATTTTCAGCCTTGGAAAAATATGGCCAAAATTTTCTGGAACGTTTCACTGGAGTTGGCATACCACATCCTCTTCTTCGCAGGGTTACTTTTCTTGACACTCCAGGTAATGAAATTTCAGCTGTAAAATATCCTCATAAACTCATAAACATCCTAAAATGCTCTATCCAGCCTGGATTGCCAGAACCCTTCCTCACTTTTTTCTCTGAATAATTTGTGGCGTTTAAATTTTCAGGTATAATTGAGAATCGGAAGCAGCAAGAACGAGGTTACCCATTTAATAAAGTGGTTCAGTGGTTTATTGACAGAGCTCAACTGATCCTAATTGTGTTTGATCCAACTAAACTAGATGTTGGGTCAGAGTTGGAAACACTCTTTAAACAGCTAAAGGGAAAAGAGTCGCAAATAAGGTATTTCCACAACTTATAGGTGCATTGTCTTCACAGATCAAGACAAAGCACCTATATTGCAGTATTTGTGTCCTAGAGATTTTGGTTACTATTGAATGTGCTGGAGCATTTTGCTACTTCTGCTCCAATGCAATTCTTAATGATGTTTCAATATTTTACTTGTTGCATGTTCATAATCTGTGAGTGCTCAAATCTTTTGCTAAAAATTAACTGCGTTTGCTTGTTTCTATGTTAATCATTAAACACATTTGACTATTTTAGACTAATCCTCAACAAAGCCGATAGTATTGCAACTCAAGAACTGATGCGTGTGTATGGTGCCCTGTTTTGGAGTCTTGCTCCACTGATAAATGTCACTGAACCACCTCGTGTATACACTGGCTCTTTCTGGCCTTATGAATACAAATCAAATACCAACAGTGCATTATTCAAGCAAGAAGAAGCATCACTACTACAGGTTAGAAGCATAAATTACTCAACAGTTAGTACTTGAGCTAATGGTGCCTGGTACCTTGGATTTGAGATTTCAGCAACTGCTTTGCAGTTGCGCTTAATTACATCATGATGATGATGATGATCAGCAGCGTAACTGACGGGGACAGGAGGAAAGGTGTCCCCCTGGAAAGCTAAATGTAAAAACTGGGTCCCCTTTAGTAGTCATTTTGATTTAGTATTTTTTTGGTTTTCAGTAGATTATTATTTTTTGCGTTTTTCAGGGTGCTTTCGTTTTTTAGCTAGTATAACCATTCTTATCTTTTTTTCTGAGTGTTGGCTACTGGCCCCCCCTTCGACTAATTTTTGCCCCCAATGGCTCAAACCTCTTAGTTATGCCACTGATGATGACATCAGGTACAAGGTGAAAAATGTTATTGTTGATTACACACACACCTGGTACGATTTGTTGCTATTCAAGATAAAAAAACTGATGCACGTTTTCAAAATAACTTAACCATATCTTTTCGATGCAGTCCCTGTCAGGTCAGTGTGCTCCTTTGAAATAATGTTTTTGGATGGATTTTTAGGGTCAGCAGCATGAATTCTATGTAATCAATCTCAGGTTGACGTATCACAGTTACTTTATTTTACCGGCCACACCAACAAATAATGGTATTGTGCTTTGCGGTGTCTTCTAAGCACTTGAACCATATGCTGACCTTCAAATGTAAAAAAAAGTATATTTAGCCTGTTGATGACACTGATGCTACTGTCTGTAACAGGTTTCCATAGGGAGCACAGTAGGTGAATAAACGAGGACACAATAAAAAATCTGAAACCAGTGATACAGTATTTCCATTATGCAGGATCTCAACGAAATTATCGAAAACAGTCTGGAAAACAAAATCGCCCTGGTGCGGCAACATGCTACCCGAGTGCGGATTCACGCGTTGCTGGTGAACGAGTATCTGAGCACATTAAAAGCTGAGTGGACTTTTCTGAGCGATCAGGAGCAAGTGATGTTAGCGCTCGTTCATTCTCCGGAACGTTTCAACATCATGAAGCACGTTCAGATCAAGCACAACGTCAGTCCTTTCGATCTGCCCGCACCCAGCGTGTACGAGGATTTCTTTTCCATTAATTCCATTACAAGTTTTCAGCTGCTAAATCAGCTTTGCAGCTACTTCTCCGGCTGCCCGATGGACCAACTGGAGGATGCTATCTCGACCTCACTTCCAGCGTTGCTGGCCAAGGTCACAAAACAAAAAAAATACGCTGGTGCAAAAGAAGAGCTTTGATTCGTCTCAACCAGGTTGATTGACTTATGCAATTACAAGGTTTTTACAAGTTTTTTATTTTCTGATCAAACTTTTGTTGCAAAAGAATTGTCTGAGTTTTCTGCGTGTGGAAATGACAAGGTATGATTTTGAATGAAAATGTTCTGTATACGTGCAATTCGATCTCTTCAACGTTTGTTTATGCGCTGCTACCTTGTTGTTTAGACGTTTATGCGGTTTATCGTTTGTACCTTCTGACCGAGCTTGTGAAGACAACATGCATTTCACCAGATCTCTCACCTGTTGTGACATCTGTTCTGCCGAAAACTCAAGCTTTTGTCGCCATTTTTGGCTAAGCTGACTTATTACGTTGGCTATAAACATATACTATGGGTACCCTTTCGATGTAGCAATATTTCATTCTAATTTTACAAGTAGTTAACGCTTCGAGGCCATAGCCAGCAAAAAGTAAAAGCAGCACGTTTTCAAAAAAACAATAGACTGTTGTATGACTGGAATCGTTTGGCGAAGCCAAAGTCCTTGTTCCTCGACGGAAGACCAGTTCATACCGCGGTAGAAATGAAAATGACTAACTCTATCACCAAAATGCACTTCACTACCAGCTTGAGGCGATCGTCGTCCGGTGACCAAGTCAGCTATAACACGTGTTTAGTTTAACAATCTATAGGGGGCGAACTTCCTTTTTAAGCCTTTACCAAGCTTAACGAAGTTACCATCACACGCGCTGTCTAAAGTTAAGCATGGAAGAGGGGAATCAAGAGCAAATAATTTTTATTGCAGTGGTTGCACAGTCATTTAATGTTGTGCTTGCACTATGCAACATTAACGCTAACTCATCTGTGCCACTGTTTTGTTTCGTAGAAAAATGAGCTAGGCCAGGGATGGGCAATAAGCGGCCCGCGGAGCATATGTGGCCCGCAAAAGCATTCAGAAAAAATCCTTAAATCTACAATTTTCTCCAGCTTAGTGCTGAGGCCAGGCGCGGATTTACCATTAGGCTAAAAGGTTTAAAGTCTAGGGCCCCCGATTTCGGGGGGCTCCAAAATTTTGGGAGTAAGGACAACTTCCAGAATTTTTGTAAGCAATTACATTTCTATTTTTGTTTTGGTTCAATACACGTTTTTTTACGATGCCGCTAACAAAAGATCTCTACAGAACAGACCAGCACAACTCAGAAAGCTCCAAGGGCCAAATTATTAACACAAATTTGCCGCGGACCGCAAATGTCTATTTCATTTGGATGTGGAGATTTCGCTGTAATATGGAAGAAATTCTGGAACGACAACTAGTTATTCGAGGTCGAGATTTTGCAACATTTTCTACAATTGAGAAACCTCTCGCGGGCCTCAAGAAAACCTTTCGTAGTGCAGGGCTGCTTTAGAATGAGCGCGAAGGATTGAAGTTAATGACGATGAGCATTCTCGTTTTATGGCGTTGAGAATTCGTTATTGTTACGTATACATGGGCGTCGGAAGGCGGGGCCAAGACACCCCTGGATTTTAACATTTTTAGCAAAAAAGGTTGTTTTCTTAGTTTCGAGGAAAATCAAATTTCACCACTTTTGGTGGTGAAAAAAATGTGGGGAAAAAAAATCAAATTTCACCACTTTTGGTCCCTCCCTGGAAAAAATCCTTCCAACGACCATGTACGTATGTGTGGAAGAAAACACCTGAATCCATTTTCACATTGCACCAGGCAAGTGAGGTACTCAATAAATATGTAATGTGAGTGTGGTCAAATAACTTCACCGCTGTCTTTTTCGTTAGTTCCATTGTAACTGGTTTTGTTACTGATATCGAGGGAATTCAGAATAAAGTAATATGTGTATGAATTGGAACAACTTCTTCAGTGAATGTAACGAACACGTGTAGTGCTAATTTGTATGACATCAGTCGTCGCAAACCTTCCAGAAAGGCCCGCAATTTAAAATAGCTTAGGGTCCCGAAAATGAAAATTCGTCTCTGGCTGAGGCTAACTCAGTGTTTCCCAATCTTTTTTGGCTAGTGCCCCCTTTTCTGACAAACAAGTTTCTATCGCCCTCCCTATCATGTCTAGCATACATATCAACACAATTTTTTCGTGCATTTCACTATAAAACGCTAAGTTTTTGTTTACAAATTACATGCATACATGTTTGTTGATCATACTGCTTTTTTTATGACATTTGGTCACTCAACGTCAGTAAGACAACAGAAATGTAATCATCCAACCGCCCATTTCTGCCTCACCGCCCACTTTGGGAACCACTGGGCTAACTTGTCAGAGACTTGCTTCTATTTACATTAGAAAGTATACGGCCCTCCGGTAAAAGTGGCCCCAGAACCAAATTGATTGCCCCCCCCCTGAGCTAGGCACATTTTCAGGAATGTACTGTATACCAACAACGTGTACGTAACAAGAGTTGGTTGAACCATCTAGATTATACGCATATATTCAAATGCGGAAAATCCCTTATCAGATAGATATAATGGCCTAAGTGAAGTGAGGTTGCGTTGCTTTAATTCATCGTTTGATCATTTGCATTCAGTTTGTGCAGATGCGTGAATTTCACGTTTGTGGGCATTATCTTCGTTTCACTGCAGTGTAGATGGTTCTAGTCACAAAAATCCAAATGAAAGCCGCAGAAAATATTACTCGATCGGCAAATTATTGGTTTGTTTGCATTTATTTAGGCATTTCTTGCAGCGCTAGAGTTGTTCCCATGGACCACCTCAAACCAGGGTTGTGGAGCCGGAGCCCAAGCAATTTTGGATGGCCGGGGCCTGAAATTTGTGTTGGTTCCAGTTCCACAGCCCTAGTTCGCGGCACAAACAATTTGTACAAATAATACAAACGTTTTCAGTTTGCAATGGACCAAATACTTTTGGAGCCGGGGCCAAAAACTTTCACATGCCTGTAGCTGGAGCCAGAGCCTGAAGTTTGAGTTCCGGCTCCACAGCCCTCCCTCAAACTATGTTTGAAATTCCATATTATACACTTAAAAAGGAAGTTCAGTTTCGAAATAAAACCGCAATCGCCTTTTGCGACGACTTATTTCAAAAACTATCTAGACTAGAGAATACAAACGTAATTGTTGAAAAAAAGTTGAATTGGCACGTATGGTTACCGTATTTAAACAATGCATATGCAGCTCGCGATCCGTTTTCAAACAACCTGATGACTTGCAAATGATGAAGTGGTAGAAAGCTTTGTCTTGTTCGTTGGTACGGGAATGTTGCCAAGAACCTAGCCGTCTTCATCGAAATTCGCAAACAAAAACGTTTCATTGCAGTAACTACATCATCGAAACAGCCGACAGCTGGTCTCTATCTGTTCTTACATATGAAGTGTCCGTCTGCATAAACATCACTAATGCTGTAACTCGGGGATGGTGAACCTATTTACCATCACGGGCCGCATGAATTGTGGGATATCGCTGGCGGGCCGAAAAAATTATTTAAATATTATCTTAAAATTCTTTATCTTCCAAATGTCAATGAATGAGAGAGACTTCTCCCGACTTAATGTCTATGTGTCTGCTTGTCATGGAGTTTCGTTTCGACGTGATGTTGTGTTCCAAGTTGGGTAACGAAGATTTTGATGCGGGCCGTATTTGGCGCGCGTGCAGCAGGCTCCCCATCCCTGCACTAACTGGTTGTTTCTCGATCCGCTATCGAGAGCAAATGCCAAATAACGATCTTGTCTACCAAACACCCAACAAGCAATTGGTAAGACTACCACCTGGACATCGCCCTGAAAACTGAAAAATGTGACTACTAAAACTCAAGCGGTTGTAGCGCAGAAATGCCAAAAATATTGAAAAATCCTTAATCAACCTTGCGTGTTCTGTTTCAATTTGTCGCAACCATATGACGACATTTTCCCCAGAAAAGTTCTGCAACGTCGCTTTTCTAACAAAACGGAACAGCCGCTGCACTTTGCGTCACGGGTAAAATACCGCTTCAATTAATGACAATAAATGAGCATTTGAAACGAGATATTGCTGCAGTTTCCACCATGCAACGTATACAAAACCAACAAATTAACAAACAGTGCTATCGGCGAAAAAAACTCATACAGTGGTCAGGTCGGCCTGTGTTCATAATACAGGGTCTCCAACTTTCTTGTCCGAGAGTCATACAAGCTACGACACAACAGGTCTAGGGCCGGACATCTTACGAAATGTGATTGTTTCAGGGTTTGTTACATTTGCCAAAGTAACAAATTTTTCGTAAATATATTATTTTTTAATTATTGACAAAATGTCTTTGTAAGCTGGATAAAATAGCTTTGCGGGCGGTAGTTTGAAGACCCCTGCATTAATACGATACCACTTGTAAATGAAATAAAGCGACTCCGAGTCGGTTGCAATCTTCCAGCCTGCCTTACATGGTTGTGCAAATGTGCACAGTACTCGAATAACTTACGTAACGCAGGAGCTGCGAATAGCAGCTCCGTTGGTTGCAACGATAGGTACTGAACAGATGGAACGACCGTGAGAGCCACTGGCCGACCAGGGCATTTACCCACCACGAAACAACTTGTAACACTAATTTATGCTCACAGCCGCGTCAAATGCCCGCAGCACTAACTCCCAACAGGCTGCAAACTTTCCACTCGCTGGACTGAGTCTAAAGCGACGCACCAGTTTCACGAACAAATGTACAAGAACGTTTATTGGAAAATACGACCAGAAGGTGACCACCTACCTTCGGCTTGACTTCTTTTAACACTTCGTAAGTTTCGTCATCATAGTCGATTTTCTGAGAAACTTCGAAGTCATGACAAGCTTCGTCCCAGTGTCCCAAAAGCTTGTGAGCTTTCCCCATAACCTGAAAAAGAAACTTGACACTTCCTGTACATCTCATCAAAAACGTTAATTGAAGACATTGACCTGAGTAAGATACCTTGATCATGTTATTTTTAGTCAAAGAGAAAAACTAAACAAATAACATTTGTTGTACATATCAAGGAAAAGTTTATTTTGCTTCATGAAAGTAATTAGTTTAAACCACAAACGATGCATGTTGCAGCATTTTTGGTTATCCGTTCGCAAGCGTCATTTGAAAACTTCACCATTTCATCCAAATTTCAAATGTGCAGTTGGATCAAACGGATGTTAAAAAAATTCGGAAGATTTGGCGCGCAGCGCACGTGAACTATTTTTTCACAAGTAGTAAACTAGTTTAGTTTAGCAAGAACAGCACAGATAATGTTTTCGATTATTGTGGCTGTTTTGTTTGCAATAAGCAAAGAAATGTAAGTGGCAATCTTACACAAATTGACTAGGATAAAAAAAACGCGCACACACATCAACGAAGTCAAGTGACAAACTGAAAATCGTGGAAAGTTGCAGGGGTGTGGCATTTTTTCTGTGCATTGGAGGAGGCATAATAATAAACGTAGAGAGTTGCACAGTTTGCATCACCACTGCATGTTTAGCGAAACAACGATTTTTTCTAAAAAAGGTTCTTTATTCATTTTTTTCGACCAAGAACTGATCCAGCTTACAGATCCGCCAAGTATGGAAAGAAAAAGGTAACAGTTAAACTGGATCTTTAAAACTTCAAACATAGACACATCCGAGTACTTATTTAAACGGTGTTACAAAACAAGAAGCAGATAGATTATTGATGCGCAATTAAATGATAACAGGTTTACCTTGTAGGCAGCAGCAGAATCGGGATTTATCTCCAGTGCCTTCGTACAATCGCGAATAGCTGCGTTAGGCTTAGAAAGACGCAAGTAAGACCTGAAAAAGTTGTGAACATGGGATGTACGTTTTAGGAAAATATGAAACATGCATTGCTGAGCTTGTTTCATAAATTGAACCGAATAATCAGAGTTGATGACCTTTTACGCTCCATTGTGTTTCCACAACCTAAACCCTTTTTATATAGGTCATCTGCCGCGAAAGAAGACTGAGTAAGCGTCCAACGTACAATACAATACGTTGCAAAAGCGTATTCGCACGGAAATGACTGTATAACTGGAGTTCAGATCTGGTTACGCAAAATTCTGACGAACCTCAGTATCGGCCAAGAATTATCTAAGCGTAAACTTGGACACAGACAAGCTGGTCTCGAAAAAACCGCTGGCTGCGGTAAAACACGCTTTGTCGAAACGTTAAATTTGTGGTTATTAACCTTTGTTACACTTAAGTATGGCAAGATTGTCACGCAGTGGCGTATTCTTAATTTCTTATGGGGTTCAATAATCGGACTTGCTCGTAGTTACTAATTTACTCATTACAATTAAAAGCTCTGGTTTTTCTGAAAGCTTTCGAGGAACCAGCCGGCTGGGCTTAACTTTCCTCTTTTTGCGATGATTCAAACTTGCACATATCTGTATTCAAGCATGTACTCTCCAAAATGGGAGCAAGCAAGGAATCGATCCGCAAATAAGAAATCGATTTAACGCACATTTACGCATCCCCAGTCCTGAAATCTTATTGAAATAGAATCTCTGATTAAATAGAATTTTTGTTTTCATGGAATATGAATAAATATATTCAGGAAAAACCAAAGAAAAATCTTCATTTTTTATTATAGTATTTATTTATTCTAGTAGTCAGTACCGCGACTACCCTACAGGCAGAGCAGAGAAATGGATACTTCACTTGTTGCAAGTGATGTTTTTAAGAGTTTAGGTACTGGCTTGCTGCAGAGATTAAGGGAAGGTGAGTTTTAAACGTCGCAGCTCTTGTGACAAATATTGAACGTATGTTCCTGTGCTGCCGCATGTGGAACGGCGTGGATCACTCTAGAGCAGGGGTTATTAACCTGGGGTCCGTGAACGCCTTAGGGGTCCATGAATTTGTTTTTGTGGGTCCGTAAACCAAAAGCCAATAAACAAAATACTCTAGTTGTTATCCGCCCGTTTGGGTCATTATTCAGCTTAATCGCACCACAACTGCAGTCTGGCATGTTCATGTTGCAAGTCAACTAACCTTTTCTTATTTGATTTTCGTGACGGCAGTTGGCGGCAGGCCGAAACTTGAAGTTTGTTTCTTGCCGGGGCGATTGAGGTGCACACGCTAAGAAGCGACCAAATCTAATTTCTCAATAATCGAAAAAGCGTTGACAAAATTAAGGGTTCCCCAGCGTTTTTTTTTTTGTGCAGTGAAAGGGGTCCGCAGCGACAAAAAGTTTGAGAACCACTGCTCTAGAGGTATATGTTCCAGAATGAATGTAGTGTGATTGATTACAAATGATTTATGTTAATCCATGTTTCAACATCTTGGATGTTTCAAACTTTTAGAATTTAGAAACAGTTTATGCTGTTCAGGACAGCTCTAACTGCCAAAATGTCATATGCTTTCATTTCTGAACTGTTGTATACATTACAGCATAGATATTATTTCCTATACACCATTTAACGGCGATAGTGCGAGTAGGACATAATACATGTTCTCTCATCAAACTCTGCCAAAGGGTTGGTTTGAAATTTGAATAAAACGTCATGTCGTGACGCCACGAACAGCGCACACCTAGTAAAATTTACGGCCTTATGCCACCTGCTCAACCATCAGTGAACGCTCCACCAGAAGTGTCACCGCACGCAACTGCGGTGTCACGACCAATGATCTGCTTCAGATTTAGTCAATTTACTGTTTGACATTAAAAACGCATGCGCGAAAGACCTCAAAGCGTTTCAGTTGTTTACCTGCAGTTAGCTTACACACATAAAATACACTTTTTATGTTCCATTTGCAAAAACGGAAACATAATACCACAGCGATGGTGGCTTATTTTCATTATATAATTGCATCATAGCAAGCTGAAAAGCATGCAGATTAACAAAATGCTAAATATTACTAATTTTGTACAATTATGACTTATCTTGAGTCGACGTGAATGCTGTTTGAGCAGAAATAAGTGTTGTTCAGCTGTAATGGTCGCTGTTATGATTCTGCCATGTTTGTGCAACGAGCAACACACGCTTTGAAGCCCAGACATCGATTTTAATTTTTTCACCTGTTTGGTTAAGACACTGCAAGTTTTTGTGTATGCGGCGATCCAAGCGCAAAACTATGGACGGAAACTGTGTTCTGGATTCGACAAGCGAAATAAGGAGACATTAAGTTTTCAAACTTTCCTTTTCGGGGTCAACGACGCACCATCTCGGCACGAGTCAAAAAAGCTTTCTTCGGTATTCGAAACTCCATATAAAGTTATGCTGAGGTAAGTGTGCGAGCCATGTAAACTCCAAGTTGGCTTTCCTCTCAACAAGTCACAATGTCTTTCAAAACATCCAGAGTCGTGTGCAAGCTAACATGTTGCGGCAAAACGCGTGTTGCTCAGAGTGAGCGGTCAACCTTATGAACAGATTAAGTAATACAAGAAGTGCACAGCCACAGAAGCACACTGGCACAACAAACACCCCGAGTTTAAGAACTTTGATGAACTAAAAATTTAAGCTTCCGCTACAGATTGGAAAAGTTTTGCAAAATTGAATAGATTGGTTTGTTTGAGAATAAAACGCCTATCGTTAACATGGATACATCATCCACTCTAAAGGTTTTAGTCAACGTTTGCATCAGTTGGCCGTTGCATTGCTGTTTTTTGTGTATGACTTAAAAACCGCGCGTTTTGTGGTCTGACGTTACGAGCTGCATTCACTGAACCTTCCTGAGGTTGACAACAGTTGTTTTCGAAACGTCTGATATGATTTCGTGTAAATCATGTTTTTTGCGTATTTTTCCAATGCAAAATCTACTTCTAACCAAAATGAAGGTTCTAGCCCAAGTTTGTAAAGACAGTATGTTTTTGCGCTAAGTATTTGCCAAAACAATGTTGGCCTGTGTGAAGAGGTGATGCATATTTGAGATGCTTAAAGGTCAAAGTTTACTTTAAAGTAATATTGCTACTGGACGGTGGTAACCTTTCTGTAGTATTTACGGAGATCCAACTGAATCACTATTCCCTAATTATGCTTCTAGTTTTTCGTGTGACGTGTTGACAGGACATACATGCTTTGCTGTTCTCTTTCCAATACTGCCCTTAAAACTGTTGAACGTATTTTTCCTTCCTGCGAAAAGCCCCAAAGAGCAAACTTTGTCCCAGCAACTTTCACCGATGCTCTCATTAACACCATCTCTGCAACACAACGTTCCATTTAAGAGAACATTTCCACAGTCGAAAGTGACACAAAGTGTTTTCTTTGACTGCAAAAAGAGCTATCGAAATACTAACAAGCGATCTGTTTTGTTTCGAATCGACGTATTTCATACTCTGATTTTATCAACAGGAAGTAACAGGTAGCGCCTATTCCGCCCAGAGCACAGGATTTCAGAGATAAAGTCGCTTCAAAACGACGAAAGTCTGCTCAGAAAGAGCAGACCAGCAGATGCCATGCTACCACACAAGGCAAGAAATGCATTATTTACAGCTGCTGGTCTTTTTCTTTTAACATCCAAGTTGCAAACAGACGTGCAAAATAGACGCTGAAGAAAAAATTTCAAGCAATAAAACCGATTTACAATCCATCTGTAGCGATTTCAAAAATCGTTTTGCGATGATTTGCTCACTTATGCAACCTGAAAGCAAATCGTCCTAGATCTGTGGCATTCAACGTTTTCGGATGGCGGGGTAACTTTCCATTCCCTAAAGGTCTTCGCTGACTCAAGTTACGAAACTAGCATTAACTTAGTGAAAATATTCATTGCTGGCGTCACTCAAGTCCAATTTTGGCGCTAATGTATATTCAGTTGCCCCATCCAGCCAGGAGTTAACGAACTCACTAAATAGTCTGTGCGAACTGACAGGAGTCCGCGGATGCAGAGTTGAAATTGACTGCTCTAGGCAGTAAGCCAAGTGAGGGTAATATTTTCTTAATATATGTTTCGAGAAGACGAACTCAGCCTACATTTTTACTTCAAACATAAACAACATAGAACTTTTTCAAACTCACGTCGCTCTCTTTACAAACAAAACGGTTTTGCTGTTATCCAGAAGTATGCCAGCAGTAAAATGCTTTACCGCTCCTTCATTGTCTCCATTTGACATGGCTTCCATTCCCAACTGCCTCATTGACGCTGCCTGATCAAATACAAGCCGGCAATGGACTACTATTTGAAACAAAAAATATAGACCACCCAGTAACCTCACAAGAAACAAGAGCAAGGCAAAAATTGAGTTAAGAATATTCTTACTCCTAACAGTATGTGAGGTAGAATAATCTCTAAGACGGCTTTTTCCTACTACAACAAGATCAGGGATTTAGTGAATGCTGTTATACCGCTGACTTAATTTTAAAAAGTAAGCGATCGTTCTACCAGTGCAGATCTCTTACCCGAAGTACGTGAATTTGTTCCGAATAAAGAGAGCATAGCGGTTTACCTGGTACTGTTTGCTCTAGAACAGATCTAGGATGACTTACTCTTTATCTCCAAAAAGAGTAAGCAAGGCATAAAAAATCTTTATGGCTGCCTATGGAAAAATCCGCTGTTGCCCCCTGCCCCTGGAAAAAATCCTTCCGACGCTCATATCATCAATACTTATGTTGCTGCTGCCTCACACCACATGCCATATGCTAACATGCTACCGCTTACACAGTAGAATTCAGCTATAACAACAGTTTGCCTATAGCGACGCTTTTTCTCTGGTCCCTTGAAGTGACGTTATTGGGCAATTCTACTGTAATGGAAAACCACACTAAATCGTATGAGATACACCGCAATGTTTATTTTCACTTTACCAGGTCCTCGCTTAGAAAATTCAATGTAGTTTAACTAGAGACCTCTCTTTAAAAAGTGTACAGAAACTCTTGCTCTGCGAATAAGATCGCATTATCAATACTGATCCAACAAAGCCAAGAAAGGAGTTTCTCTAATCTTCTCCTTTCTTGGAATAGTTTGACCTGATTGGACATGTAACAAGCAATGAGATGAGTAAATTCAATAAAATATAGAAAAAAACAACACAGACCATCCCTTAGCTGTTAGCTTTAATGTTTGTGGGTTTTATTTCATTCTAGTTTATACTTCATGCACTTTGCAAAGCTGATGATGCCTGCTCAGTAGGCGAAATATGTACGAGTACTCTCATAATGTCTGATTTTCAGCTGTGAAATGATTACTTTTTATAGACACTAGACAGCAGATTTTATAGACACTAGATTGTTTGCATCACAATTAAGGGCCCAAATTAATATTTATGCCACCATTTCTCTACCAGGCTGGTAATGACACTGCAGGACTTTTAGATATTAAAATAGAAAGAAACAAGCTTGACAGACATAATTCACACAAAGCAGTGTGGCATATATAAATCAGCATTAAAGGACTGGGCTGAAACTAAAAAGCTGTCAAGATTCAAGAGTTTTTAAAATGCACTTGATCTGAGGGTAGTTTCAAAGACTATGGAAAAAGTGGGTGTTGCTAATTTTTGAAAAGTGTACTATTTTAGCAGTTGTTCCCATGCGCTTGCATTTTCGGATATAATGCTCTAGAACAGTTTTTTTCAGCCACTTTACATATCAAAAAATAGGCTCTTAAGTGGATGTTTGGGTTTGTTAACAGCAACTGCTGAATATTCATTCTTTGCAGAACACTGAGTAAAATATTCAAAAACATGTTTCTGTACCATGCATTAGATGCAAAATGCCAGTTTACTTACATTGGACTACATCACTAAATCCAAATAAAATAGGCCTACCACAGCATCACATAGTCATGGCGAACAACAACCAGGCATTTGCTGCAGCACTTGACATACCTGCTCCTGCTCTTCTTCGGTAGATTTTTTGCTATCATCACCCATTTCTTGAGGAGGATCTGTGTCCCCAGCAATTACACCCTCCATATCGATTTCTTTAACATAAACAGTAAAAATATGCTAAATTAAATGCAAATCTCTGATGCAGGCTTAGAAAAGTCCTACTACTTTAAACTTGTTTACCAAGATCACTCTCAACTTCCTCTTCTTCTGCTTCACTGCTATCATCACTGCTGTCCGCTTTACTCCATGCTGGTTTGGAGCTGGTAGTACCTGATGTTGGTTTTTGTCCTGGTTCAGAAGCATTAGTACTACTATGCTTGGGAGCTTCAGGTATAGTAGCTTTCAAACTGAAAATCAAAATATTGAAGCATACAAATATCAGTCAGTGCAGCTAAGGCTGCTTAACTAACCACTGCAATTGGAATAAAAGGCTATTAAAACATGCAATATTTACCTGCCAAAGAAATATTTCCTAATGTCTCACTACATCAACTATAATTGCAACTCAGAAAATGATGTTATTTAAATATTGTACAATCTTACTTCAGTTGAAATTTGAAGGATTTGTTAATTATTTTTAGGCACAATCTGGTTAACCACACAGCAGAGAACCAAAAGAAATCAAACAACAGTTGTATTCAGTTACTTTGCAAGATGCTTGATCGCTATGTGGAAATGTTAGGAGACTATTAAAGTTAACTACTTTTAACGATGCTTTATTATGTGATTTTTATACATATACTGTATGTCAAACTCACAAACTTATGTTGAATATTTGAATGTTACTTAGTATTTCCACAATAATTGGTACATGTCATCTATACAATTTTGAAAAACAAACACCATTTAACTCCTTGGCGTCTGGGTGGTTTTGGCGATTTTCGCAAAAAAACAGCAGTTTTCGGTTGCCTTACCAACGCCCTAGCTCCTCCGCCGATTGCG